>Ga0308012_10000774_pt1 | contig 18174 bp, 10 predicted proteins | sample Neamet179_FD_203133 | JGI IMG/M metagenome (GOLD analysis project Ga0308012, IMG submission 203133) | Marine microbial communities from water near the shore, Antarctic Ocean - #179 | ecosystem: Environmental > Aquatic > Marine > Unclassified | place: Southern Ocean | collected 2014-07-25 | reverse complement strand
ATCGCGCAGAACTACCAGCGCATTCTAGGATAAACCCACATACTTTTTAAGGTTGCAGAGCAGCGCAAATTTTTGAGTTGAAAAAAAAGCCGCGATCCTTTCGGATCGCGGCTTTTAAATTTAGCGAGCTGTTCTAATTGCTTAGAGCAACTGTATGCGCTGAGTTACGGTGCCTTTCGTAGAGGTCACACGTACCAAATACATTCCTGCACTTGCGTTTAATTCAACTGGAATAACAGAACCTTCAACTGAAACTGAAGTAAGTACTACTCCGCGAATGTCCATGACCTCTACAGAGTAACGATCTGCTTGCTTCATTTCAATCTGGAAATTTCCTGTAGTTGGGTTAGGGTATATACGTCCCATCAAACCAAGCTCCCCTACATTTTGATTAGGCGCCAAGTTCCCTGGAGAACCTACATCACCTAACGAAGAAGTATAAGCGCCGTTTACACCATCTACAGCAACACCTGTCGCCATACCTGTTGTGTCAAACTCCACTGTATATCCTGCTGTAGCGGATAAGTAAAGACTATTAGTTAAGTCAGTTCCTGAAGCGTCAAATAGATAAACACCGTCGCCGTTCTGGCTCAATGACGGGAAAGATCCATTCAACTCATCCGTAGAAACAACTTGAACTGAACCAGCGGTTAATTTCCACGAAACCAACAAGCTATCTTCATTTGCTGCGACGTCATTCCAAACTACGATCGCCTCACCTGCTGCGATAGAAATCGCTGGGAACACGGACGTACCTGAAATACCACTTTCATCATCCCAAGAGAAACCTGTTAGGTCGACCACTGTATCACCATAATTATGGATCTCGAACCAATCTGCTGCCCACGCTGATGCGTTAGAACCTGACATGATCTCGCTTACCACTAATTTAGGGCTGTAGGCTGGTTGTCCAGGAACGATATCAGCAATGTAACGTGGTAATAACTGGTAACCACTCAAATGTGGTAAACTAGAATCGTACTGACCACCGATACCCGATACGTTGAATACACCAGTTGGAGCCGGTTGGCTGTATAGATCCACGTCATTGTCAATACGCACAGCAATAGTGTCTGTACCATTTGTAACGTCTACATTGAAACCTGAACCTGAACCAGACCACTGACTAGGATCTACTAGTTGCATGTTTTCAAAAGTCACCAATTCACTCTCTGTGCTCTCGCCTAGAGAAGTAACTACGACTGCCATTGGCAATGTATTACCGGCAGATATAAATACAATGCTGTCCGGGTACATCTGAGTCAGACCGTTAAACTGACCAATAGAACCTATCATTCTAACTTGATCACCTTCTGTTACTGTGTAATTCTGTGCAGTGGCAACAGACGAGAAAACACCCATACCTCCAGTTCCATCATGGATGGTAAACTGAACCATAGTTGCAGCGCCTTGCATGTCCACACCCATTACAGTTCCGACAAGCTTACAATACACATTCAAACTATCTGCAACACCATCCGCATCTATACCATCTATATTGGCGATGGTATAAGTTGGTGCATATACCGGACAAGAGCTACAGTCTTCCCAACATACTACTGGTAAAACAGTATTTGAATTTGGAATAGTAACAAAACGGTTGGTGAAAGCACCTGTCGTTAATGTACACGCACTGTCTAAAGTAGCATCAAGAGATTCCTGACCTACCCAGTTGTCGTAAGTGAACTTATACTCGTAAGATCCTGCTGTAAGTGGGATGGTACCTTCATACACACCATCACCATTTGCATCGGTCAATTGGTTAGCGTTTCCGCTCCATCCATTTATCGTACCTGAAACATATACGTTGGTATATGATGCAGTAACGTTGTTCATGTCTACTTGGAAAGTAACATTAGGTATGGTAATAACGATACAACTAGAAGTATGTGAACCAGCGTGAGTCCATGTGTTTTGCGGATATACATCCCACTCTGTTGCACCTGTTGTCCAGTTGGTTGAACCACCTGTCACTGAATCCTTACGAACTAACGTGTAGTTTGCCGTCGAACCTGTATCCACGGCCCAGCTTGAACCTGGATCTACTCCGGGAACTCCGATCACATCAACAGTATCAGTACCGTTGAATAATATCATTGCATCGTCACCATTAAAGTGCGCAATAGAAGGATAGGCTAGTGCTGTATCTGCAAGAGCTAAAATAGAAGCATCAGCTTGGTTTGTTGAGATTAGATATACATCTCCAGAGGCAATAGACGCGTTTGTTGTGAAGGTGTTCGTGTAAGAACCACCGTTACCGCTTTGATAAACCGTGTAGCCCGTTAACGAAACTGCATTTGCAGTTGGATTGTAGATTTCAATGTATTTATTGTTCGAAGAGCCTTCTGCATATTCAGAGAAGTACAATTCACTACAACTAGCAGGGACTACTGCGGTAATACAGTTACTTGAGTGTGAACCTATATACGTCCAAGTATTCTGGGCATATACATCCCACTCTGCTGCACCTGTTGTCCAGTTGGTTGAACCACCTGTCACTGAATCCTTACGAACTAACGTGTAGTTTGCAGTTGATCCTGTACCCACGGCCCAGCTTGAACCCGGATCTACTCCAGGAACACCAATCACATCAATGGTATCTGTTCCATCAAATAAGATTAACGCATCATCACCATTAAAGTGAACGATTGATGGGTAACCTAATACCGTATCAGCCTCAGCCTGTATCAAAGTATCCGCTTGATTTGTGGAGACTACATAAACATCACCAGATGCAATAGTTGCATTTGAAGTGAAGGTGTTCGTGTAAGATCCACCATTACCGCTCATATAAACAGTATAACCCGTCAACGAAACAGCACTCCCAGTGGGATTATAGATTTCGATGTACTTGTGGTTCGATGAACCCTCACCGTATTCGCTGAAGAAAAGGTCATTACAAGTTTGACCGTTTGCAGCAAATACACCAAGGACCATTGTCAGTAAAAGTGTAAATTTTCTCATGTGCATTTTGAAGATTAATTGAAGTATAAAAGTAAGCATGATATATTAATAAATGGTTAATCAAAATCTAAGGTTAATTGATACCTACTTATGGTACCCGCTTGTTTATCAGCGACGTACAGTATCTTGTCATAATAACATAACGCAGACAATTCTTCAAACCCTCCTATCGTAGATATAGCGTGCTTATCAGCGGTAGAAGCTGGTGGTGGTGGAACACCTTCTAGTCCGTTGGATGTAAATTGATAAACGGAATCAACTCCACCATCTGCGATAAACACAAAGGCATTCGCATCACCTGCAAAAACAATATCAATCGGATTTATGAACCTATTTGCCGTTTGTAAGTAGCGATCTGCAACAGGATCAGTTGTAGAGTAAAACACGGGTTGATAAACCGCGCCAAACGGACCTTCCTCAAACTGAACGTGCTGTACTTGAATGCTCTGGTCAGGATGGTTATTAATCACCCAAAAGTCTTGAGATGGTTGCGCTGAGATTTGTGGCGCTTGCGTAAATGATGCCATGGCTAATGGACGCTTAAAGTAGTTGTTATATACAGCTCCGGCAGCAGTAACGGGAACACTTGATACGAATTCATCAGTATTTGAGAACACTACTACGGCGTTATCAGGGCCAAAACCGGCATTGTTAGCGTTCGTTCCGGTTCTTGAAATGTAGTAACGGTTATTCGATGCCGCTGTGTTTCCACCTTGCACAGCAATGTCCGTGAATTTCACGTTAGCATCAGACGAAGAGAAACTGTTCTTGAAGTAGAAAGGATGTACGGCTACTTTTTCTATGGTTACATTATTAAAATCCAAGGCGCCGTTCGCTTCAAAATTTATTCTGTAAATCGTAGTCAAATCATAGTCCACACCGTTTACCGTTGTATCCGAAGTACCAATCGCGAGTAACTGAAGCCTCCGATCTTGGACAACTTTTGTGACGCCAGGAATGAAAATTCGTCCCTGAGGCTGAAAGGCCAGGTCAAAGCGAGCAATCTCAGAAGTAACGCTGTCGACCACATATAAAAACTCGTCAAACCCAATGGCTATATCTACAGGTGCGGCCACATCATAGAGCTTTGGCTCTAATGGAACATAGGCGACCTCGCGGACCTCATAGTTGGGTATATCTATAAACCCTAAATCTGTTTTATCTCCCCAATAATTATCACAGCCGGTTATAAAAAGGGCGGTTAAAGAAAGGGCTATGCAATTCATCCACTTCATCATTGTAGCCAGGTTAGTGGTGTAATTCTTAATCCTATTACAGTTTGATATCCGCCTGCTGGAGATGGGATTGCTGAAACACCCATCTTCATGGGCCAACCACCTAAATTAGTTTTCGTTGAAAATCCAAAAGATGGCGCACCCCATTTAGAAACAAATCGGTACCCTAATTGGACCTCAAAAAGATTCATAAATAAGTATTCAGCTCCTACGCTATAGTTTTCATTGTTGTCGGACGGGTGATTCAACTGGAACGAAGAATACACCTTGTGTTTACCTTCTTCCCAAGCAATAAATCGCATTCCCATAGAGAATACTTGAGGGGGAGCGGCAACTGAGGATGCTGTCGTGTCTGTATTGACCGTAGTGGGTAAAACACCTGTTTGAACAATTGGCGTTGAAGGGCCAAAATTTAATATTGCTGCTGCGAAGGTTAGTTCGCGGTAATCCAATTCATAGTGGAATCCCAAATCAACAGCTATACTGTGAGCTACAAATGCCCCAAGCTGCTCTTGACCATATTTCAATTGGATTCCAGCATTAAAATAATCTGAAAAACGCTGGGCAACACCTAGACCTACAGTGGTTAATGCGCCGTTTACTATTCTTCCTGTCCCTTCAGGCTGCCATACTGTACGTTCCCTAATACCACCTGAATAAAGTGAATTAACGGAAACACCTATGGTTTGATTTGCATTACGTGCCTTAGATAGGCTTACAAAATCGTGGCCTATAGATGCGCCTAAATAACGTGATCCAGACAACAATCCCTGCTGGTTCCCTGCGGTAAGTAGTGCAGGATTTGTTGATAATGCGTAGGCTGATTTATTAGATAAACTAGTGCCGCCGAGGCCAGCACTCCATGGATCAATAGGGCTTTTCAGGAAGGTAAAGGAGCTTAATCCTGCACGCTCTTCACCATAGTTGGGGAGCAATTGGGCATGAGCTGTAAAACAGCTTCCTAGTACCAATAACAGTAGTAGACGCTTTACCATGACATTTGCATTCCGATGAAACATTGAATAGGTGCGCTGTATCTAGCTGGGTTTTGCGGATCTACACCACTTTCTTGAGGACCATTAAATTCAGGGCGTGGATCGCGCCAAGTAATGGGCACATTATCACCATACGCATAAGCACGTCCTGTGATTGGATTAATGATTTGGGAATTACGACGGTTGGTCAGGTTTGTGACCTCCGCACTCAATGAAATTCCTCGGCCACCAGCCAAACTCAACAAGCGGTAGCTCACTTTAGCGTCCACGGTAAACCAGTATAAGCCGCGTCCTTCTAAGTAGCGTGTATTATCTACTTCATATTGAGGACGTCCTAAAAAATTATATCCAACCAAATTCTGCGGCGTGTAACGATAGCCTGAAGTATAGCGACCACTTAAGGTTCCACGCCACTTACTGCTGTCATTTGCATAGGTAATACCCGCATTGAACTTCCAAGGGCGATCCCAAGCCAGGAATTGCTCCTGCGATAAAGGAACCTCTCCTGTCTGTGCAATCTGCAAAGCACTTTCACGAGCGGAGTTACTCTTACCTCGAGCTTGTTGGTAAGAGCCATTCACAAAGGTTTGGAAACTTTCACCTATTCTAGCATTGAACTGCGTTTCTACCCCAAGTACTTTCGCATAATCTTGGTTGATATACATGGTCTTAGTTACCGGACGTCCCGTTGCATCTGTCGTGATTACACGCCTCGCAACGATATAGTCAAACCTGTTGTTGTTAAAGGCGTTCAAGGTCCATCCTAGTCGAGTTCCTAGTAACGTTTTGTACCCGATCTCATAGGAGATGTTAACCTCTGGGTTTAAGTTTGGGTTTCCTAAATTGGACAAAAATGAACGATCTTGATACTCTGGGTCCAAGCCTGCGTATAAAAATCGTGGGTGCGGTGTTCTCATGCTGTGGCCATAGTTGAAGTAAAGCACGTTGTTTTCTGTTACCGGAAAACTTACGTTTAAACGTGGTAACATTCTTAATTTCCAGCGCAGACCAGCACCACCAATTGTGCTCGCCATGTAATCTTCTCTAATTTGATCTAATACTGGAGATGAAGCATCCTCGATTGCATTATCAGCAAAACTTCCAGGAGCCCAGTAATTAAGTCGCATACCAATAGTTGCCTTAATTCCCTGATACTCTATGCGATCTTGTATGAAAAATCCACCTTTTTGTGGATCTACTTTCCAAATATCGTTGCTACTTCCAATAGAAATGGAGGGAGTCGTGGTAGAATCGTTTAACACAATTGGTGCTCCCACCCAAGGACGGAATACATCTACCCACTGGTATTCTGTAAAGGCATGCTCCCATCCACCTGAGGCTGTATGCGTTTTGTTTGGGGTATAGGTGTACTTACCTTTTAAGGTATATTCCTCCGCGTAGTGATCATGCCAGATTGGCGTAACTCCACCATTATTGACAAGCCCATCTCCAGGTATAAGATAATACGTTCCAGACTGGTCGTTTGGATTAAATATATCCATTGCTCCAGTGTAGATATAATTCTCATCGTATATCTGGTCAACCGTGTTAGAGCGAAACGGGCGACCATTCGCATCTGCTCGGAGATTCGTGAATAAACGACCGCTGGAAAAACTCACACCTGATTTAGGACTAAGTCTCTGCTGCCATTGCAATACGGTCAGGTTACTGTGGTGCGTATAGGTGGTGGCGTTGTCTAGATTATTAGAACGATTATATTGAAAACCTGGGGCTAATAGCGCGTCAAATCCAACTATTTGTAGGGTCCTTGAGTTCTGATTTACCTTTAAACTATGGCTGTTCGTCAGACTGATCTTCCCCACCTTAGGGCTTCTAAAGGTGAGTTTTGTAGTGTGGGTGTAGTCATTGCTTTGTCTGGGCGCCCATAATGCTGAATTTTCAGGGAATAAGCTGCTTTTTAATTGGCTCGCAGTTGCACCGAAGTAATGGTCTGAAATATCTGCGTTTGCACTAGTAAACAAGGTTAGTTTTTTTCCGGTACCAGGAATAGGTGTACTTAGGGTCACCTCAGCACGGTCGGTATTGAAACTTGCTGGGGTGTAATTATCTGAGCTGTAGCGAGCACTCCATTGTAATTTTTTACCACCCTCTTTTATCGTAGTATTCACAACACCTGAAGATCCGCCTCCATATTCAGCGCTAGCTCCACCAGTCATCAGATCAATAGAAGACAATGAAGATGCGCTTACAGAGACACCACCTCCAGTACCGGCTAAGGGGTCTTGAGCAGAGATACCGTCAACGAGGTATTCCGTTTCATATACCCGTGCGCCACGAATTTGAATGCCATCCGTAGTTTTCTGGACACCTGCTTGCTGGGCAATGATATCCTCAACTCCTTTTGCTACCAGTGAACTTATTTCGTCTGATGAAAAGGAGATGGCTGATGAGGCTTGTTCTAGGTCTACCTGGTTTTTCCTACCTACTACCGTGACCGTGTTGAGCATTTCATTTTGCTCGTTCATGGCTACTTTAAGTTTCTTAGCCTGTCCACCCTTGATTTTAACACCGTTAACTAAAGTCGGCTGGTATCCTATAAACTGAACCTTGACACTGTAAGTTCCCGGCTTGATATCGAGGATGGTGAATTCACCTGAGAAATCTGTCATTCCCTGATAATAGCTCCCAACAATACTGATGGAAGCGTTTGGGAGCGTCTCTCCAGTTCCTTTGTCTACGACCGTACCCTTAAGTATCCCTTTGTCTTGGGCTACTGTCGTGATGCTAAAGCAGAGCATGAATGCGATATAGAGTGATCTAAAATTCATTGAGCAGTATATGTTCTAGGAGATCACCTCCGTTAAGAGAATTGGTTCTGGAAAACTGGTGCAACGGTATAGAGAAAAACACCTCATACACCGCTCCGTTTCTCTGACGAATGGTTCCAACAGTGTTATCGCCGGTCCACCCAGCAATCTTTGTGAGCTGAGCGTTGTAGTAGGCATTTGCATCTGCAGCGGGAACCACTGGGGTTACACCGAGTACTATGTTTTTAGGGCTGATTGAAGGAGCCGAACTTAAGGCATTTACAGGAACCATGGCGCTGTCGTTAGTCAGACGGGCTTGACCAACAGAGGAAATTGAACCGCTCACAGGGTATACATCATTAATTGCGGTCATATCCATAGAGCCTGTTAATTGGGCACTTGTAAAAACCTTCCCCCCATACTGAACATAGGCCTGGACAGAGGGCGCAAGAATATTCAATAAATAATCCGAACCACCATTGTTAGGGAACTGAGTTGCGTCTGTAAAAAGGAGAACGCGATCATATTGTTCCAATAACAAACGCATGGTAGGGTTCCAATACGAAGGAATTCCTACTCCGGTAATTGCGTCCATTTGAACGAAATCATATGGATCACCTATGGTATCTAACCAACTCTTGTACTGCGCACCTATGTAAGAAGGCTGGCTGTTGAGAACGAGCATTGGGGCCAATTTAGAACTCCAATAAAAACTAGAACTTGTATCCACCTCTGAATAAGCTCCTGCCCAATCCTTTACGCGCAAGTAAACTACATTTTCATCGTTAGCAACAGCGCCAACCATAGAGGAGTCTACCAGAAATCCATTTTGAAACAATGATGCATTTGTACCATTAGATTGAAGTGAAAAACTGAGAAGCCCTTGGCCTAAATCAATTCCCGTCCAAGGACCGTTATTCAATCGGACCTCCGCTTCAACAATAGTTTCATCACCATCTACATCATCAGCATCCCAACGCAAAGTGAGTACGATTTTCGCACTATCTGGCGCTATATTATCAGCATCTATTTGACAAGTAGGTGCCGCATTCTTGAGGGGGACCCACAAATAAGCCGGCGTGGGGTCTTCTGCCCCTAAATGGTCCACGGCTGTCACTTGAATTCGCACGTCAGCAGAATCTAACCCGGCATCAATCACAAAGGTGAATACACTGTCTGTTGAAGTGGTTTCCAGCTCAACGCCTTCGTTTACTTTAACCTTAAAATAGTCGATGAATCCATCTGCATCTGAACCGTACCAGTGCAGGTGTACGTTTGCATTAAGACGTAATTCGCCAGTTCTCTGAATGCTATCAATAGCAATAGTGGTCTCAGGCGGAAGATTGTCCACTTCCGATTGAGGTTTTTTACAACCGACCACGCCCAAGAGCACGACTATTAATAAGAGCCAATTACGCATTTAATTCTTTGCTTAATGTTGAATCATCAATACTACAGTTCCTGCCCCTTTAGCACTACTGAAGCGTGCCACATAGGTACCGACAGACCAATCTGCTGTTTCCAAACGTAATGATCCTGTTGTGCTACTCTGAGCGACTGTCTCACCTAAAATTGTTGAGATCGTCCAAACACCTTCACCCGCACTTTCAAGTTGTACCCAATTTTGTGCTGGGTTTGGATATACTTTCAAGTTACTTGAGGCCCACTCATCGAGTCCAATTGGAGATGAGGCAACAGAAATACTGTCTAACGTTACCGATGGATTGATAAAGTCCATGTTATTGCGAGGAAGCAAACGGAAATTGCTAAATCCATAGTATAAGACCCCTTCAATGGCGTCAAAATTCATGGTGTTGTCCACGACTATTGGAGTATAGTTCATCTCGCCGTCTAAGTTCGCGTAAGAGGTATCTGTCACCAACTGTACATTCAAAGAAGAATACGCTGTTGTCGCTTGACGACCCGCGAGTACTCGTGCACTGTTGTATACCGGTGCAGTCGCTGAATTACTCACCGCATAATCACCAAACCCTAAGTTGGTTTGAGAAACGTATAATTTACCGGCTTGTGGGTCTTCAAAACGAACAAACATACTCTCAAAAGGCTCCCAGCCAAAGTTGGCATAGCTGGCAGAATCTGATGGGTCAATAATTGTGGGTGTAATACTGGATTTATTTCCTGTTTTATTCGAGGAAATAACGTTCAATCGAGTCATGCCATAGTACTCTTCAACCGTACCTGTTATGGTGACTTCTTCATCTCGGTAGTAACTGTTAAGTCCTATTCCTACACACCAAATACCAGCCCATGCTGTAGCTGTTTCATCTTGAAGGTACAGGTATCCCAAGTCGCCAATTTTAGTAGACGCCGTCACAATACCGGTTACCGTTACCGTCTGAGCGTTTAAAGTACTCGCACCGTTTGAGTTGAAGGTAAACTGGATATCCGGAATAATCAATCCGTTGTCACGAACCGTATAGAAATCTACGTTAGGCACTGCTTGGTTGATCGGAGTGCTTGGGTAGTAACTCGCGTTGCCATCATTATCTTCAGCGTACAGATAGTAACGAACAAGCGTGCCATCACTTTGCTTAGGAATCTCAAAGATATATTCGTCCGTGGTTCCTGTGATTAAAGTCATAGGCACCACCGTGAAGTTTTGCACTTGTTGTGTGTCAATAGCACTCCAAGCAATAGCGACTGAATCTACAGAACCATCAAAGTCCGTAATGCTACAGGTAACCTCTGCATCTTGATTAGACGTAGGAACGGCAGGATCGCGCTCGAAATTTGCAATGTAAGGTGGTGCATATCCAATATCATAGTGCGATGCCGCAAATGGGTTGATTTCATATCCACGTCCATTATCACCAGTACAGCCATTAGCATCATGGCGTACAACTCCGGAGATAGACGTATAAAATGTCCCAGGTACAGGCGGAGCAAATGAACCTTGAGTCTGAGGAGAATTAGTATTTACCGTACTCCATGACGTCATTTTCTGCGCAAGGAATCTATCAGAAACATTGAGGCTGTTTCCATTTGCATCTGCAATGTTGAAGCTTACACGGTTTCCGCTAAATGGAATTACTGAGGTAACTGTAACGTTCGTTAATGTTACAAAAGCACCCTCATAGCCTTCACCCGTGTTGAGGTTGTTTACGAACTGGGCATCGTTAAGATCACCAACGGTTATGGTATCACTGACAATAGGGTCTGAAGTAACCGTGACGATGCTAAATGAATTTGCATCCGCCAGAGACAATTGGTTGGAACCGTTGTATTCGCCCACCACACCTTTCACCTCGACAATATCGCCGGGAAGTGCTTGGGTAAACGTAGCGGGTACTTGCAACGCGCCTGTACTACTAGAGTAAACGCCCATTACTTCAATCCCTGCGAAAGGTGTGCTTTGTCCACCAACCGCAGTATCCTGAATAAAGATGAAAGGTCTAGCACCACCTGTTACTGAGCCTGAAGACACTTCACTCACATTACCTGGAGTGACAACCACCCCACGAGTGATGATGGTTTGTCCTAAATATGCAGAAGTATCATCACATGCCGCAAGGTCTGTTGCACTCACGTAATTGATGTCTGAAATAGATACATAGCTCTGTCCAAAAGCGGTGAGGCTGAATACCGTAAATGCAAGTGATAGTAATTGTCTTTTCATTATTTAACTATTAAGAAGGTTCCTGTGAAATTTTTCCCGTTGTCAAGGTCTTCCACATGGAAGAGGTACATTCCTCGAGCAATTATTTGACTTTCTCTGGAGAGAAGGTCCCAAGCGTGTTCCCCGCCTGAAAATACATTTTGATTCAAATTTTCCGCACCAAAAGACTGGAACCAACGAATATCACTGCCGTTGTAATCTCCATGGTGATCAAAGCTGTCTATAAAATCACCACCTGCCGTAGTGATCGTAATTCGTGCATTTTGTGGAAGGTTAGAGAAAATCAGTTTTCTACTCTCCTCTTGGAAATTACTGTTTCCCTCCCAACTAGCTCCTAGATAATAAGGGTTAGGATACACGAAAGGCTCTACGCTGTCCAAATTTGATCCTGGAGCGCCAGGGAATGCGCGAACTGTATTTGAGAGCACCGCACTTTCCAGAGACTCCAAACCACTGTTAAGATCTCCTTTATCAAATGCCGTCACAGAAACAGCCGTCTGCCAGCCGTTAGGTAAGGGGTCTATGGTGTAACTAAATACATACTGATTGGTGTCTCCTTCAAAAATCAGCGGTTCGTCCAATTTTATGGGCAAAAACCCTGTATTAAATCCATAAGGATTGCCAAGAGAATCGTAGCTCGCGACTAAATCTAAATCATCTTTTAAATCAGGGGTTCCAAAAACATCAAACCCTGTGGCCGTAGCGTAGATGTTATAGCCCTCAAAATCAAGTTTCTTTGAGATTGGATCTAAGCTTTGACGGCTATTGTCTGTCCAATATATAGTGCAATTGCCATCGCCGGGTACCACCTTAAGTCTTGGGGATTCCGGAGGAGAAGGGAGTATAAATCGAGTGATTTTTCCATCCCCATCTTTATCTTCACCCGGGTCTAATAGTCCGTTAAAATTAGCGTCTTCGCCATTATACGTGCGTTGTGCCCAGTTTGCTGCGTCAATCAAATACGTCTGTTGCACAGCATTATTATCACCATTAGGAAGGCCATCTTCATATTTTTTAGCCACTACATAAGCGAAGGACAATTTAATCTGATCGCCAGGCGCATAGTCGTTAAACGGTCCTACAGTTAAAAGGTCTGACCGATTTCCATTCGCATTAAGCTCTGTCTGAAGATCAACATCCATAGTGGTGGCACAAGCCGCGCCAGTAGGATCCGTCCAGCAAGGATGCTGATTGAAGCCATCGGACATTTTCTGATAACGCTGCTGGTCGGTTGTAGGGAAAAAGAAGGTATTCTGACCGCTGTTGTTAAAGACCCAAGCGTTATAATTCACCTTCGTATTTGGATCTGTTTTAGGATGCTTAAAGCCATTTTTATCTTCGGCACCTAAAAACAATTGACCTACATAACTGTCCGTAAACCCTGGGTCGCCATTTCTATCGTAACAGTACGCAAGGTTTAAACTATCAATAAAACCATTACCGCCTTTTGAGTAGAAAGTCGCCCCACCTGCACCAGCAGGCGTGATATTGACATTGCGCACTACGGTGTTGTCCCATAGTCCTGCGTAAAAATCTTGATACGTATTGTTGCTGTTGTTTGTGATGGTCATGTCTACAATGACCATGAAATCAGTAAAAGAGTATTCCCAATTATAAACGGCCATATCCACTTCTATATCCATGGGATTTAAGTGGTTGTTGATGGGAATACTGGTACCTGGAACAAGAATCTCAGCATCATTAAATGAGCACAAAAAGTCTTGATGAGAAACAGCATCACTCCTGTAGTTCGGGGAAGACTTTAGCGAACTACGTTCCGAAACACTCACTCCCTGGCTCGCGTTAAATTCAAATCCTCCACGCCCTGGTGCATAACCTTGTGGAGCATCATAAGCAGATGTACTTACGCGAACAGCTCCGTTGACAGTACCTCCCAACCAAAGACCCCCTTCAAATAGATGCTCTATTCCTGAACCTGCAGGATATTCCATGGAAGGATTACCGCTGCCATCTTTATAGCCACGGAAGGCGTTGCCGAATGTACCTACGTTTGTTGCCGTCAGTCTAACATTAGCTCTTGAGGTCTGAAACTCCTCAAATGTTTGACCCATCCCTAAGAATGGCAATACTAAAAACAAGCTTATGATTACTCTTCTTACCATACCATGAGTTTAGAAGCTTTTGTAAATCCTTTTTTCGTCCAAAGTGCTGTATAAACTCCTGTGGGCAATTGTTGTAAAATTTTATGTTCGTTCACTGCTTTCCGGAAGACCGCGCGACCATCCATTGCCACTAAGGTCAAGCTGTAGTTGTTCGTATAGCCACCAAACTCAAAAGGTTGACGCATAGGGTTAGGTAGCGCTGGGATTTTAAATTCGTCCGTAGACAAGCCTTGCATATCTACATCGAAATCTGCAATCACGGGAAGATGATCACTCAGAGAGTATAAGGCAGACAACACCGTGGAGCTCACACTGTAGTTTGTTCCCGAGTTAATAGAGCTATTAAAATGATTACCATCGTTTCCCACTGCGAAATAGGTGTTTGGAACAAACACCATTTGATCATCTCCTTCTACTACTGCTTCTGAACATAAAATCTGATCAAATCTATCATCTAGACCTCCAGCAGAAAAGCAGCTATTAGAGGATGAACTGCGGGTACTTTGGGTATGTACACTAGCAAAAGAGCCATTGTTATTCCAATTCCCACTGGTGTTAATGGGGTCTTCAAACCGGAAGGTCTGGCCGCCAATCAGAGTCTGGTATGCAGATTCCGATGAGCTGTACATATTGTAGTCTCCCAATAAAAAGAGGTTGTCATCTTTACATTCGTTGTCTGCATAATCTATGACCGCTTTCGCCATTAGATTTCGTTTAGAGGAATTGGCCGTGCCGTTACCCGCTTTAAAGTGGGCCCCTAAAACAGTGAAGATGAGCGTATCACTCTGCGCATTAAGCAAAGGATCTTTGTAATAAAACCTGACCACATCTACCACGCGCACTAAGGCACTTCCACCTAAATCTTGTGAGATCACATCTTGACTAAGGATTTCGAGGTAGTCGCTGTTGTAAGCCACCACGTTTGTCAATGATGAAAAACTATTGTTCGTATAATTAGCCGTAGCCCAAGAAGATACACCACCGGTGTTTAGAGCGTTATTTAAAAGGTATTGGGCATTGTTTGCACTTGCTCCTATCTCATTGAACACGATTAAATGTGGTGAAACATTTTTGACAATGGTATCTAGAGCTGTTTCCTTAGCACCAGCACTGTTTGAATTGCCATTACATTCATTTGTTGAATTTCTGTAATTCAAGATATTATAGCTCATCAAACGCAGGGTAAACGTCTGCGCTGTGGCCACTTGAGCAACAGAAAATAATGACAAAAACAACAAGAGCTTTTTCATAGGTGCAAAGGTGCGAAAAAATCGGTTTCACTCTTCGTTCTAATATGAAGTTCCTGTGAATGATTCGACCTTATAACTTGAACGTTTGACCAAACGCTGCAAAGTGAAACCCTAGTGCCTCTATAGACGCTCGATCAGCACTATTTTTAACCCTCGCAGGGTTACTGTGATTAAGGTGAATAAAGTATACTTTGTTACGCTGATCTAGGGGTAGTGATCGAAATAAAGCCACGCTCTCTTCAATAAATGGATGCGGAACCTCGGACATGGGACGAGCAACTTCACCCTCTTTCATAAAAGTTGCGTCTAGAAAAACATAAGAGACTTTTTTAATCTCTTCCAATATATCTCTATCCCATAAATTCCATTTATCAATGTCTGGAATAAAGAGGGCTGTTCTTTGCGTACCAGCAATCAGATATCCTACGGTCTCCGAGTATTCATCACGATGAGGGACAAGCAGTGGCGTTACACTAAGGGAATTTGTCAATTTCACTTTCTGCCCATCATTTAAACCCCTGATTTCAATATTCTCCAACTTAACGAGTTGGTCCCATGGACCGTTTGTAGATAGAAATTTACCCATTCGTGGCATAGCGTAAACAGGGATTGCATCTACTGAGGAAGCTTCACGCCCTAGATGAATCAATCCACTGTAGTGTCCCATGTGGGCATGTGTCAAAAATACGCTGAAAGCAGCACTACCGGAAAGGTTGAGCAAGTACCTCGACTGGTCCACAAAGTCAGGAGTTGCATCGAAAAAGTAAGAATGATTGTTTTCATCGATTAAACCCAGGCAGCTCACATAATCATGAGCGAGCTCAACCTCACAACACTCCTTTTCACAGAGCATATGAGGGGAGCCACCATCTTGAAGTGTTCCTAGAACTACTAATTTCTGCGCAGGAGAAATAACTACAACGCAAAGAAACAAGGTGATCAACAGGGCTTTTTTCATGCTTTAATGTAATAAAACTATGTACCACTTTAAAGCCGCTGAAAAATCATAGCAAACAGCCAGATATGTCAACTTGAAATGGGCAAACCGTCTGGTTTAAAATGCCTCTCCAATAAAGAAATAAAAGCCAGGTCCTTCGCGTGTGAAAGCGACATCTATTCGTGTAAAGATGTCTTTATCAGGGAAGATCAGGTAGCGTAATCCGGCCCCCGCAGTGGGTAAAAACTGGTTGAAGGCGAAGCGGTGGTCGTCACCAAACACCTGACCGGCGGCCAGAAAAGTACTTGCGCCCCAGCGCTTAGAAAAGGCAAACGGTAAGATGCGGTACTCAATCTGCCCTGCAACCAAATGTTTATCTCGGAAACGACCGAGGTAATAGCCGCGCATGAGGCTTTCGCCACCCATCAAGGAAAGCATGTTGAAAGGAGCCGTACCTGTTGTAAACTGTCCGTAAAGCTGTGCAGCTAAAACCGTGTTTTTCTTAACGGGACGGTAAATGCGGTTGTCGGAAATAAAGGTGGTCATGGAAAAATCGCTTCTCAGCCGATCGCTATAGCTTAGGAAAGCCCATTCGCTGTAAATCCCTTCTCTCGGGTTCAGGGCGTTATGAATGTTGTCATAGAGTATACCTACTCCTAGTCCAAAGTTTGTGGAACCTGCTGCGCCTATGCTCGGCGGGAGGTATCCATTCAGCGTATCTAGGTAATTTACGTTGTTTAGTTTCTGGTAATCAAGCTCCAATCCCACATACAAAGAGGGAAGAGTCTCCCTGAGTAGGCGCTCGCGAAATAGGGTATAGTTTCCGTCGATCCGGGCGATATGTTCCTTCGGGCTTTCAGGCCCGACACCATAGTAGAGGAGCGGGAAACTCTGATATCGCATTCTGCCATAGAAAAACCAGCGGTTCTGGTCGGTATACAGGGCGTGGTCAAGCCAGATGCCATACTGGTTTTCCAGGGTATAAAATGTGAATGCTTTAATTTCACTTAATCGGTTCGAAAGATCACGGTTCGCACTGTAAATATAAAGGCTAGAAATACCCAATTCCCAGCTGGTCTCTGGTGAATATGCTATGGTAGGATAGTTGATCAGCTTCGGGGCTGAGGGGTCATCCTGTGCATTCAACACCCTAGACAGATACTGTTTTAGCAGCGGGCCATCAGCCGTTGCCGAGTCTTGGGCGGATAGGCTAAAGGAACCGCTGAAAAGAAAAAGCAATAGTGATAACGTAGGGGAAGCTTTCATTCTAATAAAGTTACGTCTTCCATTTAATACCACAGAGGTCTTGCCCCCATCAAGGGTCCTGGACAAAACTGTCTTCAAGTGTTTATAACATTAGGCACACCTTTCTTACCCTGTAACAGCAGCTTAGCGCTTTACCAATCGAACGAAATAATCGCCGAGATTGGAGCTGATTTTCGCCAAGTATGTCCCAGAAGAATACTCAGAGGCATCAATAGCGATTTTATCAGATCCCTGAGCATCATAAGTACCTAGCAATTGGCCATTGAGATCATACAGTGCTGCGCTATTAACGTTGAGGGTTTTGCTAGATATCATCCACTGTGCTGAGGCGGGATTTGGGTAGACCTCAAAATAGCTGAGGACTTCGTTTTGCTCGATAGAAAGCGGCACGTTCGCATACTTTATGTCGTCAAAATAAAACGTAGAATTTGCGGAGCCGTCACCCACATTGCTACTGCCCGCAACAAAATCAAACAACAAAGTTAATGTGGGCATATCGTTTAGTGCACCGGTGAAGTTGAAAGAGAGTGTTTCCCATTCGCTCGTTTTAGTTGTTTGAACACTGCGCTCTTCGCCCCAGAAAGGTTTTTCAGCCTTGAGCGTTACGTTTGTTCCAATAGGTGCAGAAGTCCAAACCTTCATGGTTATTTCTGGATGGCTGGAAAAATCTAAGTTGTTTGAAAAGGTAATCTTGCTACCACCAAAGGGTGCACCAAGGTGACGAACTATCTTCCCTACCACAGCACTACCGTTGTCTGCATCTACATCCGGATTAGCTACCGTCGTTAAAATGGCACTTTCAAAGTCAAAGAAGTGGTCCGGAGTCGTACCGGACTCAAAGGTGATGGGTAAACTAGAGCGTGGGGTGGCAACGTTACCCGCCACTTGTTCTATATCATCCACGTAGAAGGTATTTCCACCGCCGTTAGTGAAGGGCTGGGGCATGATGACCAGATCAGCACTCCCTGAACAAGCAGGGATTCCAAAGTCGAAAGTCAA
>Ga0308012_10000771_pt1 | contig 18235 bp, 17 predicted proteins | sample Neamet179_FD_203133 | JGI IMG/M metagenome (GOLD analysis project Ga0308012, IMG submission 203133) | Marine microbial communities from water near the shore, Antarctic Ocean - #179 | ecosystem: Environmental > Aquatic > Marine > Unclassified | place: Southern Ocean | collected 2014-07-25 | reverse complement strand
ATTGTAATATTGGTTGCTTTGATAGCAAGCCCGGCGCTTTCCCAAGACAAGACGTTCACGTTGCGCACACCGGACGTTTTGGCCAATAGTGGCTTTATAAAACACCTTTTGCCAAGGTTTTCTTTGAAAACGGGCATACGGATTACGACTATAACTACTGACGGCGATGCAGCTTTCGGTGATGTCGGGGTGCCGGTGTTTCGCCAGGAAGATAGGATTTGGCGCTTGTCTAAAGCCGATGGCGCCTACACGGATAAGTTCGCGGCGTGGTTGTTGTCTGAAACAGGTAAACGTACCATTGAGGCTTTTGCGCCCAATGGTGATCAGTTGTTCAGCGCGGATGTTGGTGTGAGCCTTGAGCCAGAAATTATTGCCATGATTGGTGACGCGGGGCAGGGCGAGGTGGTGAGCCTCAGTAAATGTGGAAGATGTCATGTCATCAACGATAGTAACCGCATGAAGGCAATCGGCTCCACCCCGTCTTTTGCCCTGATGCGCAGTTTCCCAGATTGGCAACGAAGATATGAGACATTCTTCATGCTTAACCCGCATCCCGCATTTACCCAAGTATTGGACGTGACTGAGCCCTTCTCTGCAAACTTCCCCTCGCCGATTGTACCTATAGAGGTGACCCTTGAGGATATTGAGAATATTGTGGCTTATGTCGCCGGAATTGCCCCAGCCTCGCTGGGCCCGCCTATGCAATCTCAGTGATCCTTGCGCTTGGAGAAATAATCATCGGATGTTCGCACACGTGGACGCTCTTCTCCTTGAAACGGGTTATCAGTGGAGTGGTATTGCGCCTGAATCCGACAGTTATCGCACATTTGGATCATTTTTATGGCTGCAGGGTTGGCAAACATCGCATGGTTTCCTGCAAGTTTTTCAGTAATTTTTTCAACTGTGGATTTCACTCCAAACAGCGACCCGCACTCAACGCAGGCAAAGGGTTCTTCCTCGTGCATGACGCGTTGCGTAAATGCAGCGTCGGTGAGGTCCATTTGAGGCTTTAATGTTATGGCATTCTCCGGGCAAATATTAACGCACAACCCACATTGCAGGCAGGCATCTTCTTGAAAGCGCAGTTGCGGCAGGTCTTCGTTGTCTCCCAACGCACCAGAGGGGCAAAGCGAGACACAAGATAGGCAAAGGCTGCAGGCGTTTGTGTCAACTAAGACGGCACCATAGGGCGCGTTTTGTGGGAGGCCTACAATAGTTGCCTCAGGCTGCAAAGCTTTGGCAGCCAGTCTCGCAACTTGACGGCGCGTGCCCATAGGCAAGATTGGATCGCAAGCTACTGGGGCAGCGTCGTCTGTGTACAACATGTCTGACATGGCATCCGGGTCACCTGGCTGAAGAAGGTGGATAGTAGCGCAGCCAGACAGGGCTTGTGCTAGAGAAACCTGGCTCTTGATTACTTCAATGTCAGTTTTTGGAAATACCAAAATATTTACTTCACCGAAACCACAAGCCAGAGCAGCCATCATTTCTGCGTGACCAAAGCCTGATAATGCGTCTATTTCTATAGGTATCACGTCAGAGGGCAAACCGCGCCCAAAACGTGCTGCCAGAGTGATCATCTCAGATCCAGTGTCTCCATCATGCACCAGAAGACGCGGATTTTTGCCGCCAGCAGAAGTATATGTGGAGGCAAGAGTGCTAAGTCTGCGAAATAATGTGTCGACTGGTGGGGCATCATAGCTGATGGCGCCGGAAGGACACACTGCGGCGCATGACCCGCACCCTGCGCAGATCATAGGATCAATCGTAACATGCTCTCCGGCTGACAATATCGCCCCGGTTGGGCAAACATTTAGGCAGTTAGAGCAGGCTGTCTGTTCTGCTCGATTGTGAGCGCACAGGCTCTCTTCTAGCCGCACATAAAGTGGCTTTTCGAATGTACCAATCAACTGTGATGCAGCAAAAACAACTTTTGCTAAGGATGGTACATGGGTGGGGTCCGCGCGAAGATAACCTTCGCGCTTTTCGTAGGCAGGAAACATTGGATTGTGGCGGCTAAGATCGACAATAATGTCGCATTGAGAAGCCGCGCCATCCTGAGGTTCACTTAGTGTGAATGAACCGCGTCCACCAACAATAACCTGCTGTAGAGAATCTATCTTTAGTGTAAATCCACCTAACGCGCCTGCTGCATTTCGTACTGTTCCGACCACGCAGTCAAATTTGCGGTCTACTGGAATATGTTCGGCAGTGGGGACCAGAACTGTTACCGCCAGTGTCTGGCATAAGTCCCTGGCGGCTTGCATCACAGCATCGACGCCATTGGTACCCGCGATGACGAGACATGTGCCTTCAGAAATAATATCAATTGACTTGCCCATTTGCCCAGTGATGGCTGATAATCCAGCCTCCGCAACGAGTGCCGCCATCTTTGGCGCGACGTTGCCTTCGCCCCAGCCCGCGCGGTCGCGCAGATCGACGAATGCAGGAGTGTCCACCTCAAGCTCTTCGGCGAGTTCTTCGAATCTTTGACGCTCTTGCTGGCATGCTATGACGACGTCGCCTTGCGCAATCTCTTTGCCCGCTAGTTCAATTTGTCCTTCACAAAGGTTTGTGTAGACCCGTGAACAATTCATGCCAGCAGCTTCAGAAATAGTTGCTGCGTCAATTGCTTGGGAGCCGAGACAATCGCAAAGTATAAGTGTTTTAGCCAATTTGATTCTCCTCATCGCGGGCCAAAACAGCAGCGCTTGCAATAGGTCTGACCTGCTTTATCCAATTCGTAAACCGTATTTCTTTTGTATTTCCTACTGGTACCGAATGCTGCGATTGCGAATAAATATTTATTAAATACCTGATAAAAATACTCAGGAAACGTTTGTTATACTGTTAATATGCTGTTTAATTTAAAACCTAACTAAACGTAAAATGCGGCACTGCAGCATTTTGAGTTTTTACCAAACGTTATAAAAAAATGTCTTCCCGTTTGGCCAATCGTCCTCCATTGTATACGAAATATGTACCAATTCTTTGAGGGAAATTTGCACACACTCGGCCAAAAATCTATTTCGATTTCTCTTGGGATCGTAATCCGCCGGGTTCCTGGCGTGTCCCGCTGGGTTGAGCACGTTTGGAAGGTCGTTGCCGTTTTGCCCGGCGCTGGGCCCGAAAATTGGAAAGAACTTCGCCGCGACGGTGAAACAATTGAATATCATGCCGCCACCGTGCCTCTGGAATTGTTCAGGACTGACACTGAAGCCTACCTCCACGGCTTATCCACGAGAATACCCTCTATATATGTTGTTATGCGTGATGGCGTTGGTGTTGACCCTCTCGATGTAGTTCTGGCCACAGCTTCGCCCTACGAGGCGCAAGACTATGCCGACACTGGTGAAGAGCTAGTAGAGAAAGTGCCAATGCCTGAGGGTTTAGTTGCTTGGATCCGAGATTATATCGAAGAGCATCATGAGGATGAGGTTTTCGTTAAGCGTCGACGTGATAAATCGCGGATTGATCTTGCGGAAAATGGAATTGGCGACGCTCGTATTAGGCAGATCTCTGATGTTTATCGTGCGCCCTCTGCTAAGGAGACAGTCCATTGAGTGGTGAGCAAGACTTCTGGGCACGCCGCAAGGCGAAGGTGCAAGAAGAAACGCAGGCTGAGCAAACTGCTGTCGAACAGAAAATTTTGGTTGAGCAGCATGCTGCGATGGAAGAAAAGACTGACGCGGAGCTACTCGAGGAGCTAGAGTTGCCTGACCCTGACACTTTAAAAATGGGTGACGACTTTTCTGTTTTTATGTCAAAGGCGGTTCCCGATCGGATACGTCGCCGCGCGTTGCGCACTTTGTGGCGTTCGAACCCGGTTTTAGCCAATGTCGATATGTTGGTAGACTATGGAGAGGACTTTACCGATAGTGCTATGGTAGTTGAAAATATGCAAACAGCTTATCAGGTGGGCAAGGGCATGTTGAAACATGTTCAGGAAATGGCCCGCCAGGCTGAAGAGCTCGAGAATCCATCAGAGCCTGAGGTTTTAGACGAAGAGATCGAGGAAGAAGCAGAGATGATTATGGCGGTTTCTGAAGGTGATAGCGAAGGTGCTGAGGCTGCCGAATCTTATGTCGATCTGGAAGATGATCATGAGGAAATGTTAGTCCCATCTCCCCGTCGGATGAAATTTGTAATTGAGGAGAATGCGGCGTGAACGTTGCTGAAGAAATTAAAGTGGCCTCCGAGGATCGTTTGCGTGCTGATCTCTACAACTTCATTGGTTTGATGCTGTCTGGACCCCCGGATCAGTTGTTAATCAACCAATGTATTGGCTTGTCTGGGGATGATGGTGAGCTTGGGAAAGCTATCAGCAGCCTTTCGCGGGTGGCACGGGTGTCAAAGCCCAAGAAGGTTGAGAGCGAGTTTAACGCTTTGTTCGTGGGTTTGGGCCGAGGCGAATTACTGCCCTATGCGAGCTATTACCTTACAGGATTTCTAAATGAAAAACCGCTTGCTACTTTGCGCACGGACATGTCGGTTCGCGGCATGGTACGTTCTTCAAATGTTTTCGAACCGGAAGATAATATCGCCTCATTAATGGAGATGATGGGTGGTATGATCGTGGGACGATTTACTGCGCCTGTAGATTTGAGTGACCAAAAACTTTTTTTCAACCGGCATATCGCGCCTTGGGCCGGGCATTTCTTTTCTGACCTAGAGGCAGCTAAAAACTCTATTCTTTATGCCTCAATCGGAAGTGTGGGTGGGGCTTTTATCGAGATTGAGCGCGAAGCGTTCAGAATGACTGCGGCGTAAGATGTCGCAAAAACATGGTGAGCTTTTTGCCATTAACAAGGAGGGAGACATCCCAATGAGTAAGAAAACCGAAGACGGCACAAGTCGCCGCGATTTTCTAAAGATTGCTGGAACTGCTGCACCTGCGGCTGTTGTAGCGATTGCTTCAGGCGCATCAGCGGCCGAAGCTAGCACTGCTGACCTGTCGTCAGATATGATGCAAGATACGGTGCATACCCGCGCCTACCTCGACAGCGCCCGCTTCTAGGACGCTGTTGCTCGATACTAACCCCAGACGACTGGTTGCGTGACGCCCGACTGTCTGAGTTCAAAAGTTAACCAAGCAAGCGAAGGTTATTACCTTAGCGAGCAAGGGAGGAATAAAATGTTAAGGAAAAAGACCAACGGGGTTGCGCGACGCTCCCAACGGACTGGTATCCTATCTGATGTTGCAGAAAAATCCGTCGACCGACGCGCGTTTTTACGTGGAAGTGGTTTGGCAATTGGTGGCCTTGCGGCTATTTCGGCAACTGGCGGTTCAGTTACCCAGGCCTCGGCAGCATCTGCTGTGAATGGTGCCGTAGAGACAATTAAATCCGTCTGTACGCATTGTTCTGTAGGCTGTACTGTTATTGCTGAGGTCAGCAACGGTGTTTGGACGGGCCAAGAGCCCGGCTGGGATAGCCCATTTAACCTTGGTGCACACTGTGCAAAAGGTGCCGCGGTACGAGAGCATGCCCACGGCGAACGTCGTTTGAAGTACCCAATGAAAAAAGAGGGTGGAGAGTGGAAACGCATTAGCTGGGAGCAAGCGATCGATGAGATCGGCGACGGCATGATGAAAATTCGCGAAGAAAGTGGACCTGATTCAGTTTATTGGCTCGGTTCTGCAAAACACAGCAACGAACAGGCTTATATGTTCCGTAAATTTGCGGCTTATTGGGGTACAAATAACGTTGATCACCAAGCCCGTATTTGCCACTCAACGACTGTGGCAGGTGTAGCAAACACATGGGGCTACGGCGCCATGACTAATAGCTATAATGATATCCACAACTCCAAAGCAATCTTCATTATTGGTGGAAATCCTGCTGAGGCACACCCTGTGTCTTTGCTTCATTTGCTGAAAGCAAAAGAGCAAAACAACGCACCAATTATTGTTTGCGACCCACGTTTCACGCGTACGGCGGCTCATGCTGATGAGTATGTTCGCTTCCGGCCTGGTTCTGATGTTGCGCTGGTTTGGGGTATTTTGTGGCATATCTTCGAAAACGGTTGGGAAGATAAAGAGTTTATCCGTACCCGTGTTTGGGGCATGGATCAAATCCAAGAAGAAGTGCGCAAGTGGAATCCAGAGGAAGTTGAACGTGTAACAGGTGCCCCAGGCGAGCAGCTGGAGCGTGTGGCGCGGACAATGGCTAACAATCGTCCTGGCACCGTAATTTGGTGTATGGGTGGTACACAGCACAGTAACGGTAACAACAACACACGTGCGTACTGTATTCTACAGTTGGCACTTGGCAATATGGGCACATCTGGTGGTGGTACGAACATTTTCCGTGGTCACTGCAACGTTCAAGGTGCGACTGATTTAGGCGTACTTAGTCATACACTTCCTGGATACTATGGCCTTTCTGCAGGTGCTTGGGCTCACTGGGCGCGTGTTTGGGAGGAAGACGGAGACTGGCTGAAGGGTCAGTTTGATGTGATAAAAGATGCGGCAGGCAAAGATAAGTCTCTTCAAAACCTCACCGGAATTCCGGTGTCACGTTGGATTGATGGTGTCCTTGAAGATCCAGACAACATGGACAACCCTGATAAGGTGCGCGCCATGGTACTCTGGGGCCATGCTCCTAACTCACAGACCCGCCAGAAGGAGATGAAGACTGCGATGGAGCAGCTGGATATGTTGGTTGTGGTTGATCCTTATCCAACTGTTTCAGCTATTTTGCATGACCGCACAGATGGCGTGTATCTATTGCCAGCCTGTACCCAGTTTGAAACACGTGGCTCCGTCACTGCTTCAAACCGGTCTTTCCAATGGCGTGATAAAGTGGTTGATCCATTGTTTGAAAGCTTGCCGGATCATGTCATCATGGCCAAGTTTTTGAATAAGTTTGGTTGGGCTGATCGTTTCTTCCGGAATATTGAGATGGAAGACCCAGAAACGCCTAATGTTGAGTCGGTTACTCGAGAGTTTAACCGTGGCATGTGGACAATTGGCTATACTGGTCAAAGTCCGGAACGCATTAAGATGCACATGGAAAATCAACACACGTTTGATCGCACTACGCTGCAAGCCATTGGCGGTCCAGCAGATGGTGATTATTACGGACTTCCATGGCCATCTTGGGGCTCTGCCGACATGAAACACCCAGGCACGCCAAACCTTTATGACTTGTCCAAACGTGTTTCTGAGGGTGGACTTACATTTCGTGCTCGCTTCGGTGTGGAACGCGACGGTGACAACATGTTAGCCGAGGGCGTCTACAGCAAGGATTCAGACATCCAAGATGGATATCCTGAGTTCACTATGCAGATGCTGATAGATCTCGGGTGGGATAACGAGCTGACGGCGGCAGAACGCTCTGTTATTGACGGTATCGCTGGCGTGAAAACTAACTGGAAAACCGACCTTTCAGGTGGCATACAACGTGTAGCAATTGCGCATGAATGTGCGCCATTTGGTAACGCGAAGGCCCGTGCGGTTGTTTGGACCTTCCCGGATCCAGTACCCGTGCACCGTGAACCGCTCTACACAAACCGCCGTGACCTAGTCGAAGACTATCCAACATATGAGGATCGCAAATTCTACCGCCTTCCAACTATGTATGCCTCTATCCAGAAGCAAGACTTCTCGAAGGAGTATCCAATGATCCTCACATCGGGTCGTTTGGTGGAATATGAAGGTGGTGCAGACGAGTCACGTTCAAACCCATGGCTTGCTGAGTTACAGCAGGATATGTTCGTTGAAATTAACACTCGAGACGCTAATAATCTCGGTGTTCGTGATGGCGCTCAGGTTTGGGTCGAAGGCCCCGAAGGAGCTAAGGTCAAAGTGATGGCCATGGTGACTGAGCGGGTTGGCGAGGGCGTAGCCTTCATGCCATTCCACTTCGGGGGCCATTTAGAAGGTGTAGATCTTAGGGATAAGTATCCTGATGGAGCAGACCCCTTCGTATTGGGTGAAAGCTCAAACACCGCACAAACCTATGGGTATGATTCAGTGACCCAGATGCAGGAGACTAAAGCTACTCTCTGCAAAATTTGGACAGCATAAGGAGACCTGAGAAATGGCAAGAGCAAAGTTTCTCGTCGACGCTGAACGCTGCATTGAATGCAACGCCTGCGTCACCGCGTGTAAAAACGAACATGAAGTCCCATGGGGCATCAATCGCCGGAAAGTCGTCACTATCAATGACGGTTCCCCGGGTGAACGGTCGATTTCCGTGGCATGCATGCACTGTTCTGATGCACCCTGTATGGCAGTCTGCCCTGTAGATTGCTTTTATCAGAGCGATGAAGGGATCGTTCTGCACTCCAAAGATCTATGCATTGGTTGCGGTTATTGCTTCTACGCGTGCCCATTTGGCGCGCCGCAGTTTCCACAGGCTGGCAACTTTGGATCACGTGGAAAAATGGACAAATGTACATTCTGCGCCGGTGGTCCAGAGGAAAACCATTCCACAGCTGAATTCGCTAAATACGGTCGCAATCGGATTGCAGAAGGCAAATTGCCGATCTGTGCCGAGATGTGTGCCACTAAGGCGCTTTTGGCGGGTGATGGGGACGTTGTCTCTGGAATCTACCGTGAACGGGTTGTGTCTCGGGGCTTCGGCTCTGGAGCTTGGGGCTGGGGTACAGCCTATGACCAAAAAGGCGGCTAAGTTGTTTGCCTGAATATATGAATAAAAAGGGCGGTCCTGAAGGGTCGCCCTTTTCACCTAACAACCCCTGAGGAAATAATATGCTGCGTGCCATGATTGCTTTGATTTTGACTCTGTCATTCCTATCGACTGCTAATGCGCAAGGTGGAGACACACCTGATCGAAGCGCGACTGGGGGAGCACAGACCCTAGGGGATATTATGACCCGCCAGCGTGGTGAGGACGTAGACAACAGCTTTCGCAGTGGTGCTACTGGCGATGCAAGCCGTGCGGCGGTCATCTCGAACCAACTTGGTACATTGGGTGGAAACTCCGACCCTGAGCTTTGGCGCGCTTTGCGCTTTGGGTCAGCCGATATAACCGCATCTAACACTGGCCCGGCTGCTACAGTTCTAATACAGGATGGAGGCATGGGCTGGCTAAAATTCAGGGAAGGCCCGCTTACAACTTATGGTGGTGCCCTTTTGATGGGGGTGATTGCTTTACTGGCTGCCTTCTTCATGTACCGCGGCCGCATCAAAATTGATGGTGAAAAGACCGGACGTAAGATTACGCGGTTTAAAGCAATTGAACGCTTTGGCCATTGGTTGCTCTCAGGCTCTTTTATTCTGCTGGGTTTAACTGGATTGATTTCACTTTTTGGCCGCAAGTTTTTGATACCAACCTTTGGTCATGAGGCATTTTCATTCCTCGCTGTGGGCTCTAAATGGGTACATAATAATGTTTCATGGGCGTTTATGGTGGCTCTTGTTATGATTTTTGTCATGTGGGTTGCAGAAAACATACCGCATCGCACTGACATTAACTGGCTGCGTAAAGGTGGTGGAATTTTTTCGAAAGGTCATCCGCCAGCGAAAAAATTTAATGCGGGCCAAAAGATTATATTCTGGTCTGTGATCGTCTTAGGTGTTTCCATCTCTGTGTCGGGCCTGTCTTTGTTGTTTCCGTTTGAAATCAATATGTTTGCAGCAACATTTGCCAAGATTAATGCTACAGGAATTGGTGACCTGCTTGGCTTTGGCGAGCTGCGAGAGGCATTGGCTCCCCATGAGGAAATGCAATACGCACAGCTCTGGCATGCAGTTGTCAGCTTTGTACTGATGGCTATTATTTTGGCTCATATTTATATTGGTACACTCGGAATGGAGGGCGCTTATGATGCGATGGGATCTGGTGATGTGGAAGAGCAGTGGGCGCGTGAGCATCACTCCCTCTGGGTAGAGGAAGTTCTAGGCGAGACAACCAATGTGTCTGAACCTCTTAAGGCTCCAGCAGTAAAAGCAGCGAAGGCTCCAGTTACCAAAACGGCAAAGGGCACTTCAGCAAAGGCAGCGAAGGCTCCAGTTGCCAAAACGGCAAAGGGCACTTCAGCAAAGGCAGCGAAAGCTCCAGCTACTAAAACGGCAAAGTCCACTTCAGCGAAGGCAGCAAAGGCTCCAGTTGCCAAAACGGTAAAGGCCACAGCGGCAAAACCTAAAAAGGCACCACCTAAAAAATAAGTGTGACTTGACTAAAGTGCGCATTCAGAGTGTCTTGATTGACTGATTATCTATGCGCAGGCATGGTGCAAGGAGAGAATAAAATGAAAATTATGTTTATAGCGTTTTTTGCCATAGCTGTTATTGCGGTTGGGGCTAACCTGATTTTAAAACAGGCTGGGTTTTCCAGCAAAAATAGCACCTCAGGTGCAGCCGTTAGGCTTGATAACTGATCTAAACGATCAAACTGGGACTATTTTGGAATGAACGAAATTTGGGCCGGTATACAAGAGGCAGTCCGGCTAATTTTTTCACTGGACGCAGACCTGATTGGTATTACTCTACGGTCATTGGAAGTAAGTTTAACTGCTCTGGTGATCGCATCTGCCTTGGCACTTCCATTCGGAACCTGGCTAGCAATCCGCAGGTTTAAGTATAGGCGGTTTGCCATCGCAGTGCTAAACGCGCTTATGGGCTTGCCGCCGGTGGTCGTTGGCTTAGTGGTTTACCTGATGTTGTCTCGTTCTGGGCCTTTTGGGGTATTAGGGCTTTTGTTCACACCCTTCGCCATGATTATTGCACAGGTTATCATTATCACGCCTCTAATTGCCTCTATCACCCACCAAGCTATGCGTGAGCTTTGGTCTGAATATCATGATTTGTTGATATCGCTGAATACATCTAAACGTCAGCGTGTCGCAGCACTTATTTGGGACGGTCGCCGGACATTGATGACTGCTGCTTTGGCTGGTTTTGGCCGGGCCATAGGCGAAGTGGGTGCTATTATGATTGTGGGAGGTAATATTGACCACGTCACGCGCGTACTGACTACTGCTATTGCCCTAGAGACTGGCAAGGGTGACTTTGCTTTGGCTTTGGGATTAGGCTTTGTGCTGATCGCTTTGACCCTGATGGTCAACTTCGCTATTCACGCGCTGTCACGAACTGAGCGAGAAGGCACGTGGTGAGCCAACCAATCTCTGTTTACTTAAATTCTATCTTGGTGAAACGGCGCGGTAAAACGGTGCTTGGTCCAATAGATTTGGATTTAAAAGTGGATGGTTTCACTATTCTTTTGGGCCCCAATGGTTCTGGAAAGACCACTTTTCTTAGAATCTTGCATGGAGTTGAGCGGGCCTCAAGTGGGGTGATGCAATGGTCCATGCCAAATGAGCAGGCGCATCAGGCGCAGGCCTATGTCTTTCAAAGCCCTATTATGCTCCGCAGATCTGTGCGGCAAAATTTGGCCTATCCGTTGCAACTGATCGGTATGGATAAAGACGAAATTTCTAGTCGTGTGTCGGAATGGGCACAAAAAATTGGTCTGCAAGACGCGCTCGAATTCCCTGCTCCGCGCCTTTCGGGTGGAGAGAAACAGAAATTAGCGCTTGGGCGGGCATTGATCCGTATGCCAGACGTGTTGTTTCTTGATGAGCCTTGTGCGAACCTTGATGGTCGTTCGACCCGTGAAATTGAAGACCTCCTGCATGATGCCACGCAGGTTGGAACGCGGATCATTATGACAACACATGATCTTGGCCAAGCTCGACGGTTAGCGGACAGCGTGCTGTTCTTGCTCAATGGTACTCTGCATGAAAAGGGCCCTGCCTCCATTTTTTTTGCAATGCCGCGTACTATAGAGGCCAAGGCCTTCTTAAACGGAGATATCATCGAATGATCCGCATTGTTCTTGCTATTTTGATGATAACTGGTGTGGCTGCTAAGGCGGATACTATGAGGTTAGCTGCTACAACCAGCTTCAACAATTCTGGCCTTTCTGATGCGCTGCTGCCTGCTTTTAAAGTGGATACTGGTATCAATGTACAACTTCTAGTAGTGGGCACAGGCCAAGCGATCCGGCTGGGGCAGGCCGGTGATGTTGACGCGATACTGGTGCATTCAAAAGCTGCGGAAGAGGCTTTTGTTTCTGCGGATTTTGGCACGCACCGGCGTGAGATTATGTATAATGATTTTGTTTTAATTGGCCCGTCGGCAGATCCTTCAAGAATCAAAGACGCCGAGAGTGCGATTGAAGTACTCCAGCTTATTGCTGCTACGGAGATGACCTTTGTCAGCCGCGGTGATGATAGTGGTACCCATAAAAAAGAGTTGATGCTTTGGTCAGCGGCCAAACTTTACCCTGATTTTTTTGGGGCATGGTATAAAGCCGTAGGCGCTGGAATGGGTGCTAGCCTCAATAGCGCATCTGGTCTTGATGCCTATATTATGGCTGATAGGGCCAGTTGGTTGAATTTTGGTAATAAAGGTGGACTTGAATTGCTGTACTCTGGTGATCCAATGTTATTCAATCAATATGCTTATATACCGGTTAACTCTGACAAACACGTTCATGTTAAATCAGAGGCTGCGCAGAGGTTGGAACAATGGTTGTTGTCTGCGCGCGCTAAAAATATAATAAACAATTATAAAATTAATGGAGAGGCTTTGTTTATATTCAACGGGGCACCCTAGATTGAGGTTGTAAAAAAGCCGCTACTGGGCGGCCAAGATAGTTTTAATTTATTGTATTTTATACGGCATAGGATATGGGGTGGCGCTTGGCTTATGGTCTTGGACTTATTAAGCGTAGATTCGGAACAATGCGCGAAGCGAATTAGGTGCTAAAGTGGACTTAATAACATGAATACTGAGGTTTTTTTGGCATCACGTCTCTCTGTTGCGCCAATGATGGCATGGACTGATCGGCATTGTCGATATTTTCACCGTTTGATATCTAAGAATGCCTTGCTGTACACGGAAATGGTGACAGCCCCTGCTTTGGTGTTGGGGGGAGCTCTCCGATTATTGGATTTCAACCCTGAAGAGCAACCGGTTGCGCTGCAATTGGGGGGCTCGGATCCTGATCAACTGGGCAAGGCAACAGCCCTTGGGGCGTCGTATGGGTACGATGAGATCAATCTCAATTTGGGCTGTCCCTCCGATCGCGTGCAATCTGGAAGTTTTGGTGCGGTTTTGATGACTGAGCCGGATGTGGTGCGCGCCTGTTTGGAGCAGATGCAACATGCCAGTACTGCTGATATCACCGTTAAATGCCGGATCGGTGTTGATGATCAAACTCCAGAGGCGACATTGCCTCAGTTCTTGAGCATGATCCAAAGTGCTGGAGTGCAACGCATAACAATACATGCCCGCAAGGCTTGGCTAAACGGTTTGAGTCCAAAAGAAAATCGTAATATTCCGCCTCTGGATTACCCATTGGTGCAGGAGATGAAAAACGCATTTCCTGGCCTGCACCTCAGCATCAATGGGGGGGTTGTTAGTTTAGCTGCAGCACAAGACCACTTGAGCATGGGCATCGATGGGGTGATGATTGGGCGGGCTGCGTATCAAACCCCTTACGATATTTTGGCTCGTGTGGATTGTGATTTATTCGATGGAGCCCCGGCTCCGGCGGCTGTGGTAATTGCTGAACAGATGATCCCCTACATTGATGACCACCTCCAGAAAGGTGGACGGCTGCATCAGATCACTCGTCACATGTTCGGGCTTTTTTCTGGTCAAACTGGTGCGCGCTATTGGCGCAGACGTTTGTCAGAGCTAGGCGGACAAACTGGCTCTTGCCTTGCTGATTACTGTTCTCTGTTAGATGAATTGAAATTGATTATGGAACAACAAAAAGAATTTGGAGCCAGCAGATGATAATGACTACAGTTTTACCCTTGTTGGTAAATTTGTTCTGTTTTGTTGGCTTTTCTGTGTCTTCAGTCTTTTGGATAACTGCCAAACTTTTTAAACGGGTATTTGTGCCGATCTTTGCCGTGGTTACACCAAATACAGTTTGCAACCCATCATGGGTTTAGAGGCGCTGCATCAGAGGGGTTGGACCACGTTTGGGCAAGATGTAGCTATTTCAGATTGGGTGGCGCATGTGCAGCCGATTGCAGCACAGATTGCGTCAGACCCTAAGCATATTACATCCTGGTTACGCTATGGCGGGACTTGGTTTGCGGGCGTTAATGTCCTGCCTAACGATCCGAGAGGACAATTAAATGGGGGGCCTGTGCTAGCCGGGCCTGCTGTAGAACTTTTAACCTCCTTGCATGGACCTTTGGCGCTGGACCGCGCCCAAATCTCTGTAATGTATCCGGGCTATCCTGCGTATGACGGCTCGGAAAGCGAGGCGGCGCACCGGTATCGTGAACTTCGTTGTGCGGCCCATGTGGATGGCTTGCTGCCCGATGGGCCCCATCGCCGGCGGTATATCCAAGAGTCACATCAATTTGTGCTGGGAGTGCCTTTGGTAAAGTCTTCTGAGCAGGCTAGCCCTATGGTTGTTTGGGACGGCAGTCATCACATTATCCGGGCTGCCTTCAAATCTGTGCTGGATACGGTGCCAGTACAAGATTGGTCTGAAATAGATATGACTGAGGTTTACCATCAGGCGCGTAAAGACTGCTTTGAACAGTGCACTCGTGTAACAGTTCTGGCAGCACCGGGTGAATGCTATCTTCTGCATAGATTGGCTTTGCATGGCATTGCACCATGGGGAAATGAAGCCATTGCGCCTAAGGTGGGACGCATGGTGGCTTATTTTAGGCCTCAAAAGGATAATAATTTGCATGAGTGGTTGAATGGTAAGTATTGAGTATCATCACCCCCGCGGCCTCACTTCAATGAAGGCACTTTAGCACCGCGCCCGCCACGGCGTTTTTGGATGCGGGATGCTCGACTAGGTAGTTCAGACATAATTTCCAAGCGCACCTCGGAGCTTAAACTCGACCAAGCGCCAATTTCTTCCATGGAACGGTAACAGCCCACGCAAATTCGCTCAGTGGGGTGGATAGAGCACAGCTTTATACAGGGGCTGTCAATTTCTTTTCTTAGCCATATATTTTGGATGTTCTGATCTTTCATGTCACCGTCCGAATATTCCTCGCCCGATCCAGGGCGCCTTGGAGAATATACCCTGCTGCCACGTGGTCAATGACCTCTGCACGACGTTTACGCGACGTATCCGCCTCCAAAAGCGCGCGCTCTGCTGCTACTGTGGAGAGGCGCTCGTCCCAATAGCCGATGGCTAGGTCGGTACGAGCTGATAGGTTTCGCGCAAAAGCGCGGGTGGACTGGCACCGTGGCCCCTCTGAACCATCCATATTACGCGGTAATCCAAGAATAATCGCCCCGATGTCTCGGTTGATTATTATGTCTAATAACGCTTGTGCGTCTTTAGAGAATTTTGTTCGCCTAACGGTAAGTAGTGGAGTTGCGGAGCTGAGCAGCCGGTCGGATACTGCCACGCCAATAGTCTTTGTGCCAAGGTCCAAACCCATCCAAGCCAATGTCTTGTGTGAATGTGCCATAATCCCAGCAATATCGTCAAAGATCATTTCAACAATCCCGCTGAGGCGGCAGCTTGCTTAAGTATTTTCAGATCTGCCGGCCGTCTGTTAAATAATTGTAATGCTTCGTTGAGTATCTCTTGCGCGGTTTCAATCTCGCCCAACACCCCATATGCAATAATCAGCTGGGCCCAATCTGGCGAAGGGCCACCCTCATTTGCTAAACGGTCTGCTAGACCTGTGACCATGCTAGAAATCATTATTCGACGATCATCAGCGCTCATTTCAGCGGCATTTTTGATATCCTCATCACTTGGTCCTTTGACTTCTGGTGGCTTATAATTCACTCCAGAAATCATTGATAAATCAATGATTGTTCGTCGAATAAGTGGCATATAAGGAGCACTGTCGGTGCCTGCTTCTAGCAGTTTGCGCCATATGCCAAAAGTCAGATCAGGCCGTCCTATTGCGTCAAAATACATTCCGATGCGAAATAGCGCTAATTTGTGGTTAGGATCGCGACGCAGTGTTTGGCGTAGGGCTGCCTCGGCTTCTTTTGATATATAGGTATCGGCTGCAAGAATCAGAAGTTCGGCGTAGGCGTACCATTCATCAGGGCTGGCTTCGTCCGCCTTTAATTGCAAAACACGGGCTTGTGCTGATTGAGCACTGGCATAATTTCCCAAACGAGATTCTGATTTTGCCAAAAGCTTATGACCCTGAATGTCGTTGGGCCGGATCGCAAGAGCTTTTCGCAAATCAGACACTAGTTGCGCATAGGTTGGATCTTGTGGCGTACTCCGAGCTGGAGCTTGGCCTTCGGCATCGGCTTGGCTCAGTCGTGCCGCTTTGAGGGCATCGGACTGCGCGTAGCGTGCTGCGATGGGGGTGTCTGGATTGTTTGGGCTGCCCACTTGAACATATAGTACCGCACCCACAATACAGGCTGCAAAACTCACCATAACCAAGGGCAAAAATCCACCACTAGAGGCTAAGGTAGTAATGTCCACCTCTACCTTTGCGGCTGATATCATCCGCCGCCCAATTTCTGCTCGCATCGAGTCGAATTCTTCATCAGCTAGCACACCTTTGGCACGGTCGCGTTCCAACCCGCGCATCTGCTCGGAATAAACATCAACCTGCCGCATTGGGATAATTTCTGAGTTCTGCACCTGTCGTAATAAAATAATACCGATCAGCAAAGTTATTAGTACCAACACAACAGCTGAAATGATCATAAATATCTCCATAAACCTTTCGAACACCCTGTCAGATGACAGATGCTACCATCGCTCTATATTGGTTATTGCAATGTCGCAATAATTTCACAGTATGGCGCTCATGGCGTGATGTTTAATCTTAGGATCAGAGATAAGAATATCAAGCACCCACAGGGGATTCTGTTATGAAGCGTAATTCAGTATTTGCAGTCGCGCGTGAAGCCATGCGTCAACACAGTGGTTGGCGTCGTACTTGGGCTAATCCTGAACCAAAAAAATTCTATGATGTGATTATAATCGGGGCTGGTGGCCATGGTCTGGCCACGGCTTATTATCTAGGCAAAAACTTTGGCATCACCAATGTTGCAGTCATAGAAAAAGGGTGGCTTGGCGGCGGTAATACTGGTCGGAATACAACCATTATTCGGTCCAATTATCTTCAGGACCCTTCAGCGGCTATCTATGAAAAGGCCCGATCTTTGTATGAGGACCTTAGTCAAGACCTGAACTATAACGTCATGTTCAGTCCGCGCGGCGTGATGATGCTGGCGCAAACCCAGCACGAGATTCGTGGCTATCAACGCACCGCCCATGCCAATTCACTACAAGGGGTAAAAACTGAGTTTATTTGCTCGGCGCGGGTCAAGGAGCTTTGTCCAATTATGAATATTGACGGCCCGCGGTACCCCGTCTTGGGTGCTTTGTGGCAAGCCCGCGGGGGATCCGCACGACATGACGCGGTGGCTTGGGGCTATGCAAGGGCATGTTCTGATATGGGCATGCATATATTGCAGAAAACTGAAGTCACGGGCATCAGCCAAAAAGACGGTACAGTTACCGGTGTCGACACCTCTCGTGGTCAAATCGGTTGCAAAAAGCTGGGAATGGTTGTGGCGGGCCATGCCTCTGTTGTCGCTGAGATGGCTGGCTTTCAACTGCCCATCGAATCCGTGCCCCTGCAAGCTCTAGTCAGTGAGCCTATAAAACCATGTATGGATGTAGTGGTCATGGCCAATACGGTGCACGGCTATATGAGCCAGTCTGACAAAGGTGAAATGGTCATTGGTGGCGGAACAGACGCCTACAATGCCTATACCCAACGCGGCTCGTTTCATCACCTTGAGGAAACTGTACGTGCGCTGATTGAGACTTTCCCAATGGTATCCCGTTTAAAAATGCTGCGGCATTGGGGTGGGATTGTGGACGTGACAGGTGACCGATCCCCGATTCTCAGTAAAACCCCACTGGGCAATACCTTCATCAACTGTGGCTGGGGCACTGGTGGCTTTAAAGCTATTCCCGGATCCGGCTGGGGCTTTGCGGAACTGATGGCCAAGGGCGAAAGCCCACTGACTGCTGAGTTTGGCCTCGATCGCTTCCGCGTTGGCCGCTTTATTGACGAAAGTGTAGCAGCGGGGGTTGCGCATTGATTAATTTCCATTTGCCCATATTAATCTGTGGCGGTGTCGCATCCAACTTTGAGACCCAAGAGGGAACTTCAAAATGCTCATCCTAAACTGCCCCTACTGTGGGCGCGACAAAGATGAAACTGAACTTACCGCAGGTGGGGAGGCGCACCTCAAACGCTTTGGCCCCGGTTC
>Ga0308012_10000767_pt1 | contig 18283 bp, 26 predicted proteins | sample Neamet179_FD_203133 | JGI IMG/M metagenome (GOLD analysis project Ga0308012, IMG submission 203133) | Marine microbial communities from water near the shore, Antarctic Ocean - #179 | ecosystem: Environmental > Aquatic > Marine > Unclassified | place: Southern Ocean | collected 2014-07-25 | reverse complement strand
AAGGTAGATGCTTTAAGCCTTCCCTATCAAAGGGAAGGTGTTCACGTTAAGAATGCTGGTTGTTGCTTTTGCATTCTCTTGCGTGATAAAGTGTCATTCGACACATACATCTGCCCTAGCAGATTATGGCAGTTGTACTTGTCGAATCTTTTTAACGATAGGCTCGAGACCTGATGCCTAGATTATGTACAGATATAACTACATGTTCTGGGTTATCAACAACATAGGGTTTGATCTTGCTTAGTTTGTTTTTATAAAGCTCTTAATGTTCTATTGTTTTTATATTATATAAATAAATAATGATTAATAATTTCTTCAAATAATAATTGGATAAAAGTTATTTATATCAAGAAGTTATTCCATTAATACGTATACACATTTGCATATGGTTAGGTAACTACATGTGTATCTAATCTCTCACATCTTTCCTTACTAGTAACAATATATATTATTATTAATAAGGGGGGGTAGTATTAATAAATATACTCTGCTTTTATAAGAACCACACTAGTTTTATCAAAGGGAAAATGGAGGACTTCGTCCTATTCAGCAAGGGGTAATTAAAAGAATTGTAATTATCTCTAATTACCTCTTGACTTTTGATTAAAAGTATGATATAATATTAGTATAATAAGAAATTAGTAATAGTTATAGTAATAGTTATAGTTATATAATCACTTAATTATTAATCAATGTATGATGAAGAGGAGACACCTGTGTCATGGGTAGAAGAACTATTGATGCAACAAATGAGATAAGGGCATCCCAGGGATTACCTCTCATTAAAAGAAAGACTAAGAGACCAAAGGTACGTAAGAGTAATGCAATATTACCAGCATCTAAGAAAGCTAGATCTCAAGAGGTTCTTGCTCAACTACTTAACTCTAAGGGTAAGCGGGTTGTAGACAAGGTCCTAAAGAAAGCTCTGGATGATGACGATGATGATCAAATGGCTTGTTTAAAGATTGTTATGGATAGAGTCCTTCCAACAGATTATATTAATAAAATGAAAAGTAATGGTAATCAAATTCAGATACACATTTCAGGTGTAGAAGATCCTAAAATAAACGAAGTAGATGTAATAGACATGGAGACAGTAAATGGCACGAAATGATTTAGCTAATAATGCTTTTAGGAATGCACAGAGACTCCTGGATAATACCATGGATAAGACCTTTGAGCCTGTTACGACTATAACACGTCAGGATGCCACTAAGCTTGCTCATAAGATGAAGCTTGATGATACTGTTACTAATCTGGATGGTTCTCCTTTTAATATAAACATGAATCAAAATTATGGTGAAGCAGACGTATTACCTCTTGCGCCCGATGCTACTATTGAATCAGGTATAACTGAAGAAGATTTGCTACCTAAAAAAAATTGGAAGGGCATACCCTTTCTTGATGACATGGTTGAAAAGGTTGACAAGCTTGGGAGTGACTTTCAAGATTATATGCAACCTTATCTACCTAATGATACAGAACCTAGTGAGACGTTTCAAGAGAGCTTAAAGGCTGCTGAAAGCAAGGGTGACTATGAAGTAGTTAATAATCTAGGTTATATGGGAGCATATCAATTTGGTGATCTTAGACTAAAGGATTATAAAGCAGCTAATAATATTAAGTTTACTAATAAAGAGTTTTTAGCTGATAAAGGACTACAAGATAAAGTATATGATTGGCATGAAAAAGATATTAAAAACTATATTAAAAAACATCAACTTGAAAACTATATAGGAACAACAATTAATGGAACTGAGGTTACAATGAATGGTCTATTAGGAGTTGCTCATTTAGGTGGAAATGCTGGAATGAGGAAGTTCCTTAAGACTGGCGGAGCATATAATCCAGATGATGGTAAAACTAAATTGTCAGACTATCTAAAAAGATTTAAATAATTGACTGATTTAAATGTAAAGCTGCATGATAAGCAGCGAGAAGTATTTAATAGCACAGAAAGATTTAAGATTGTAGCAGCAGGAAGAAGGTTTGGAAAGTCTAGGCTTGCAGCCTGGATACTATTAATAGAAGCATTACAGTCTACATCAAAGGATGTATTCTATGTTGCACCTACATACCAGCAAGCTAGGGACATTATGTGGGGAGTACTTAAAGAATTAGGACATGAAGTTATTTCTGCAGCTCATGAGAATACGTCCGTCCTTACACTAGTAAATGGTCGTAAGATATATTTAAAAGGTGCAGATAGACCGGATACCCTACGTGGTGTTGGACTAGCTTATGTAGTAATAGATGAATATGCTGATATTAAACCAAACGTATGGGAACAGATTTTACGTCCAGCATTAGCTGACGTTCAGGGTGGAGCTCTATTTATTGGAACACCTAAAGGTCGTAACCACTTTTATGAACTATGGAAGTATGCTGAAGGGCAAAAGGATGATGACTGGCGTGCTTTTCATTATTCTTCTTATGATAATCCATTAATACCTGCTAGTGAAATAGAGGCAGCAAAGAACTCAATGAGTAGCTTTGCATTTAGACAAGAATTTATGGCTTCCTTTGAAGCAGCATCACGAGACATATTTAAAGAGGAATGGATACATATAGATGAAGACGAACCTGAAGATGGGAATTATTTTATTGCAGTTGACTTGGCAGGATTCATTAAGGTGGATAAAGACGCAGGAAACAAGAATAGTAAACTGGATGAAACAGCAATTGCAATCGTTAAGGTCCATGAAGAGGGCTGGTGGGTTGCTGATATTAAACATGGTAGATGGGACATTAAGGAAACTTGTGAACAAATCTTCTCAGCTGTTAGAGAGTATGAACCAACAAAAATAGGTATAGAGAAAGGTAGCTTAAAGAACGCTGCTCTTCCATATCTAATGGATCTAATGCAAAAGAATGGATTATTCTTTAGAATTGATGACTGTACTCATGGAAATCAAAAGAAAACAGAAAGAATAGTATGGGCACTACAAGGAAGGTTTGAACATGGAAGAGTAACACTAAACTATGGTTCATGGAATAATCATTTCATTGATCAACTAGTGAATTTTCCTAATAGTCAGTTACATGATGATTTGGTTGATGCTTTAGCTTATATTGATCAAGTTCAAGTTGTAGATGTACACTTTGAAGATGTAGACGAGGATTACGAAGTACTAGACGTAGTCAGTGGATATTAATTAATAGGACATAACATGGCAGAATATAAAGCACCATCACAATTAGTTACTTGGGTTCAAGGACACTTAGAGGACTGGAGAGATAGTAGAGATTCTAATTATCTTGAGAGTTGGAAAGAGTATGAAAGACTATGGAGAGGCGAATGGGCTGCTCAAGATAAGCTAAGAGAGTCTGAAAGAAGTAGAATTGTATCTCCAGCACTACAAGAAGCTATTGAGAACCATGCATCTGAAATTGAAGAGGGTGTCTTTGGGTCGGGAGATAGCTTATTTAGTATTGATGATGACATGGCTGATAAAGATGATAAAGATATTCAATATCTTCAACAGTACATGAAAGAATGCTTTAAAAAGAATGGATTACGTAAGAATGTAGGTGATATTATCTTATTAGCTAGTATTTATGGTACTGGTATTGGAGAACTTTCACTTAAAAAGACAACAGAACTTATGCCAGCTACTCAACCTATGGACGAAGTAGAGAGTATTGCTATAGGTACAGTCTCAAAAGAGAAGTTTAACGTTATACTTAACCCTATTAGTCCTCAAAACTTCCTAATTGATCCAAATGCTACAAGTATTTCAGATGCAATGGGTGTTGCTATTGAAGAGTTTGTATCTTCACATAAAGTAGCAGAGAATATGGAGTCAGGTGTCTATAAAAAGGCTGATCTTGGTGGTAATGCTTCAAATGACCTTGATTTAGAAGAATCATGGATAGATGAAGAATATGATCATGATAAAGTTAAGGTAGTTAGGTACTATGGTCTTGTTCCAGAGAAACTTATTGACAGTCCAGAAGATGGAGTAATTGATTTTGTAGAAGGTGGTACAGATTTACTAGCAGAGTATGGAAATCTTGTAGAAGCTATCGTAGTAATTGGTAATGATAATGTTCTTCTTAAAGCAGAACGTTCTCCTTACATGATGAAAGATAGACCTGTTGTTGCTTACCAAGACGATACAGTTCCTAATAGATTCTGGGGTCGTGGTGTAGCAGAAAAAGGTTATAATATGCAAAAGGCTATAGATGCTCAATTAAGAGCTCATCTAGATAGCCTAGCGTTAACTACAGCACCTATGATGGGAATGGATGCAACTAGACTTCCTCGTGGAGCTAAATTTGAGATCCGACCAGGTAAAACATTACTAACGAATGGTTCTCCTGCTGAAGTTCTAATGCCATTTAAGTTTGGTCAAACAGATGCATCTAATTTAACTACAGCAAAAGAATTTCAACAAATGCTTTTACAAGCAACTAACACATTAAACACAGCTGCTGATATGAAACAACCAACAGGTGGTGAATTATCAGTAACACTTTCTACAATACTTAAGAAGAATAAACGAACTCTAGTAAACTTCCAAGAAAACTTCTTAATACCTTTCATTGAGAAAGCAGCACATAGATTTATGCAGTTTGATCCAGAACACTTCCCAGTAGCAGACTATAAGTTTGTTCCTAATGGATCATTAGGTAATCTAGCTAAAGAAGTAGAACAAATACAATTTATTAATCTACTTAAAACTTTAGGACCTACTAGTCCTGTTGTACCTCTGTTATTACAAGGTATTGTAGCTAATTCTAGTCTTGCTAATAAATCAGATATTAAGATGGTTCTACAACAATCACAACAACAAGCTCAACAACAAACCAAACAGCAACAACAAATAGTTATGGCTCAGGCACAAGCTCTTATACAGTTACAGCAATCAGAAGCACAAGAGAATACTGCACAAGCACAGAACTATATGGTTAGTGCTCAAATGAAGCCTCAAGAGGTACAAGCTAAGATGATGACAGCTTTAGCTACTAATTTACCTAGTGAAGCTGAAGAACAAGAAGCAGAATTCAAACGAAGAGTTCAAACTGCAGAGCTAATGCTTAAAGAACAAGAGTTACAAATGAAAGAAAAAGACATGATCGATAATAAAGAGATTGTAAAGATGCAGATGTCTAAGAAATAGCTTGACTTTTATTTAAATATATGGTATAATATTAATATGGTAGATAAAGAATTGCAAGAGTACTATGAAGAGAGATTTAAAATGATGGTATCAAAAGGGTGGGTAGACTTAATAGAAGATGCTCAGAAACTCCATGATCAGTATAATAGCTTAAATTCTGTAGAGGATGAAAAAACTCTTAATAGAAGAAAAGGTCAACTAGATATACTTAATTGGGTACTAACATTAAAAACAGTTTCTCAAGAAACTTATGATGAGTTAGAAAATAATGAAGAAACTATTTGAATTTGAGTGTAGTCAATGTGGAGTCTTTGAAGACCTCGTTGAATATACTAAAAAACATGACTGTCCTACTTGTGGAAAGGTTGCTTATAAAGTTATAAGTACACCTTCAATCCAACTAGAAGGCTGGTCTGGGTCCTTTCCAGGTGCTGCTCTGTCCTGGGAAAAGAAACATTGGGATAAAACTAGAGCGGAACAAACAAAGGATACTGAGGATTAGTCCCCAAAGTAGCCTTCCTAAAATGCTATTAAGCACAGGAGAAATAATATGGCTGAAATAATAGAAGAAGTAGAAGATGAAATAGTAGAAGTACAAGCTCCAGAATTGGCAGTAGATTCAGATATGGTTGAAACAACATTAGCAGCAGAGTTAAAACCAATACCTGAAAAGAAACCAAAGGAAGAAGTACAGACAGAAGAAGATGACTTACCTGAGAAGTATAAAGGTAAATCTGCTAAAGAAATTGTAGCAATGCATCAAGAAGCTGAAAAGCTAATTGGTAAACAAGGATCTGAAGTAGGTGAACTAAGGCAAGTTGTTGATGATTTCATTAAAACACAAACTTCGAAAGAAGCATCGACTAAAGAAGCAGTAACACCAGAAGATTTTTTTGATAATCCTACCAAGAATGTTCAAAGTCAGATTGATAGCCACCCAGCTATTAAAGAAGCACAGCAAGCAGCTCAAGAGATGAAGCGTACTGCTACATTAACTAGGCTAAATGCAGAGTTTCCAGAACTGGAACAGATGGTACAAGACCCTGCTTTTGCAGAGTGGATCAAGGCTTCTAAAGTTCGTTCTGAACTATATAATAGAGCAGAAGTACATTTTGATTATGATTCTGGTCATGAACTACTTAGTAACTGGACTGACAAGCAAGAAAGAATTGCTAAGGTTACAGAGACAAGTAAGATTGATAAAGATAACCAATTGAAAGCGGCTAGTATAGGTAGTAAAGGAAGTAACGAACCTGTTTCTAAAAAGAAGTATCGTAGAAGCGATATTATTAAACTTATGCAAACGGACCCAGACAAGTATGATGCACTATCCGATGAGATAATGCTGGCTTACCAAGAAGGGCGAGTTATTTAAAATAACATTATAGAGAGGTAATTCACATGGCATATCCAACCCCAGCGGTTACGGTGACCACAGCTGCTACCTTCATACCTGAAATATGGTCTGACGAGGTAGTAGCAGCGTACAAGAAACACTTAGTAGCAGCGAATGTATTTAAAAAGATGTCCTTTAAAGGTAAAAAGGGAGATACAATTAATATCCCTAAACCTACAAGAGGCGCAGCTTCAGTTAAGGCAGCATCAACAGCAGTAACATTGATTGCAGCTACTGAAACTAACATTCCTGTATTGATTAATAAACATTATGAATATTCACGTTTCATTGAAGATATTGTTGAAGTACAAGCTTTATCATCACTTAGACGTTTCTATACAGATGATGCAGGTTATGCACTAGCTAAACAAGTTGATACAGACTTAGTTCAGTTAGGTAGAACTTTTAATGCGGGTGCTGCTACAGCTGCCTACACAAAAGGTTATGCAGGTAGTGATGGTACTACTCTGTATGTTGCTGGTTCTAATAACCAAGCAGCTCTTACAGACGTAGCTATCCGTAGAACTATTCAACGACTAGATGACAATGATGTACCTACAGATGGAAGATTCTTTATGGTTCCTCCTTCAGCTAGAAATACATTAATGGGTCTTGATCGTTATACAGCTATGGACTTTGTTGGTGAAGCAGGTAATTCAAACACAATTAGAAATGGACAAATTGGTAACCTTTATGGTATGCCAGTATATGTTTCTTCTAACTGTGATACAACATCCGGTTCAGCAGCAGCTAGAGTAGCACTAATGGGTCATAAAGACGCAGCAGTTCTAGTAGAACAAATGAGCGTTAGGTCTCAAACTCAATACAAACAAGATCATTTAAGTACTCTTTACACTTCAGATACAATCTATGGTGTTAAAGAATTACGTGATGATGCAGCGTTTGCATTAGTTGTACCTGCATAGTAAGTAATATTAGATAGCCCTCTTCGGAGGGCATATCTTTATATAGGAGATTTAAGATGGCTTGGTATAAATGTATACAATCAGGAAATAAAGTAGAATTCACATCTAAGTTAGACATAGATTCCATGAAAAGACACAATGGCTATGAACTAATCGAAGATGTAAAAAAGGAAGATAAGAAAAAGAGAAGTATATTTACTAAAAAAGAAGACTAGGAAAATAATATATGGCTATTTATAGAGGAGTAGGTGGAGCAGGAGATGCTAATACAGATGCAAGTAGTGCTGGAACATTAGCTACTACTAAAGCTGCTGAAGCTGCAGCCTCTGCCTCTGAAGCCTTAACGAGCAAAGATGCAGCCGCTACAAGTGCAGCAGCAGCATTAGCAAGTGAAAATGCAGCAGCAGGTTACGTAGATAACTTTGATGATAAGTATCTAGGTGCTAAATCCTCTGCTCCTACAACAGATAATGATGGAGATGCTTTAACAGATGGAGCTCTCTATTTTAATACATCAAGTAATGTCATGTTCGTATATGACTTAGGTACAACAACTTGGTTACAACTTACACTTACATCAAGTGATCAAACTAATGTTAATACTGTTGCAGGTATTGCATCCAATGTAACAACAGTAGCTGGGATATCAGCTAATGTTACATCGGTAGCTGGAAACGCATCAAACATTAATTTAGTAGCTGGTGATGCTTCAGATATTGGTGTAGTAGCAGGAATCTCTGCTAATGTAACTACAGTATCAGGAATAAGCTCTGACGTAACTACAGTAGCAGCGGATGGAACAGACATAGGAGTTGTCTCAGGTATTTCTGCTAACGTAACTACTGTTGCTGGAGTATCTGCAAACGTTACAACAGTAGCAGGAATTAGTGCAGATGTAACAACTGTAGCAGCTGATGGTACTGATATTGGAACAGTAGCTACTAATATAGCAAATGTTAATACTACTGCTACAAACATTAGTCCAGTTAATTACTTTGCTACACAATACTTAGGTGTATCTTCTTCAGCACCAACTACGACAGTTACTGGTGCTTTATATTACAACAATACCTCTGGTTCAGAACAACTATATGTATGGGATGGTTCAGCATGGCAAGCAGCTGCTTTCTCTGCTGCTGGTTCAGTAGTATCATTTAATACTAGAACAGGTGCTGTTACTTTATCAAGTGCAGATGTTGTTGGTGCTTTAGCAACAGGAGCAATAGCTACTGCTAAGATTGCAGATAGTGCAATAACAAATGCTAAGATGGCAGATGACTCAGTTGGTATAGCAGAGCTAAGTGCTACAGGAACTGCATCAGGTACTACATATTTAGCAGGTGATAATGCTTGGAAGAGTCTTTCTACTGATCCTACTATGGGTGGTGATCTAAGTGGAACAGCTTCTAATGCTCAGATAGTAGCAAATGCAGTAACAGCTACAGAGATTGCTGCAGATGCAGTAATAACTGCTAAGATACTAGATGATAATGTAACTGCTGCTAAGTTAGCTAACTCAATCAATACAGAAATAGCTGCTAATACAGCTAAAACAGGAATTACCTCTGGACAAGCAAGTGCTATTACAGCCAATACTTCTAAAGTAACTAATGCTACACATACAGGTGATGTAACAGGAGCAACATCTCTTACCATCGCAAATGATGCAGTTATTACAGCTAAGATATTAAATTCCAATGTAACAGATGCAAAGATAGCAACTATGTCATCTAGTAAACTAACAGGTGCTCTTCCTGCATTAGATGGTTCAGCTTTAACAGGATTAAGTGGTTCAGTAGCCAATGGTACTATGTATGAGAATGCAACAACTATCTCTGCAGATTATACTTTGACATCAGGTAAGAATGCCTTTAGTGTAGGTCCAATAACAATCAATTCAGGAAGTACAGTTACAGTGCCTTCTGGTCAAAAATGGGTGGTACTATAAATGAGTATATTATTTAATGCAGATACAAGTGATGGTTTAAAAATAACATCAGATAATTCTGGTGAAATACTATTTCAATCAGCAGGAGTTACAAAAGGTGGAGTTAATACTACAGGTCTTACTGGAGATGGGTCTCAACTAACGGGTATACCAGCAACAACAAATGCAAGTCTTTTAGTTTCAGGTACTCTACCTGATGCTAGATTTCCAGCGACTCTTCCTGCGGTTAGTGGTGCTAATTTAACTGGAATAGGTGGTGGAACTCCAACATTACTTACTACTTTAAATACAACATCAGGAACAGAATTAACAACTGATACTTTAAATTTAACTACATACAAAACAATATATGTAAAAATTACAAATATAGGGCAAGGAACAAATCTTGGTAGTAATTTGCAATGGAAAAACAATGGTGGTACTTATCAAGACCTACTTCCAGCAGCATCAGATACAGCAGAATCTGGACATGCATATATTATCTGTAGACCAGCAGAGTTAATACCAAATTATTATTCTTGGACAGACCCATGGGGAACAAGGGGTAGAGATTGGAATATTGCTGTTTCTGGTAGTCCTGGCTATAAATATACTACTGCAATGATGATTTTACCCTCAACTACAACTATATCTTTTAAATGGGCAAGTGGACAAACCTTTAATTTAGGTCAAATATTAATTTACGGTCAAACATAGGGGCAATAAAATGGCAGCAGAACAAAACACAATAGTAACCCATCATTCAGATGGAACAACAACTACAGAAGTTGTAGATTGGACAGCAGAAGAATTAGCAGCTCATGCAGAAGCAGAAGCTAATGCTTGGAAAGGTGAAAGAATAGCAGCTTATCCGTCTATAGGCGACCAACTAGATATGCAATATTGGGATAGTGTTAATAACACTACAACATGGGTAGATATAATAGCATCAGTTAAAGCAGATCATCCAAAGGGAGTTTAAACAATGAGGAGTAATACATAATGAGTACAATAATTAATGGAACCACGGGTGTAAGTCTAATCCAGGATGCTACTGTTACAACAGCTAAAATAGTAGATGCTAATGTCACTGATGCAAAAATAGCTACACTAGCAGCATCTAAATTAACTGGTGCCTTACCAGCGATTAGTGGTGCGTCCTTAACAGGAGTTGCCTCATTAGATAGTTACTCTCCTTTTGTTAATGCAACTGAAAAAGTTACAATAGCTGCAACTGCAGCAACAGGAACAATTAATTATGATACTAATACACAATCAGTAGTTTATTATACAACTGCTGCATCAGGGGATTGGACAGTTAATTTTAGAGCATCAAGTGGTGCTACATTAAACTCAGTATTATCTACAGGAGAGACTCTTACATTAGTTCATCTAGTAACTTTGACAGGTTCTGAATTTAGAAACACCGTAGTACAAGTTGATGGTTCTGCAATTACACCAGAGTGGCAAGGGGGTACAGCTCCAACAGAAGGTAATATTAATAGTATTGATTCATATACATATACAATAATTAAAACAGGGGATGCTGCCTTTACAATACTTGCTGCATTAACACAGTTTGCCTAGACTATCATATAGAGCAGTTAATTCAGCTAGAGGATATGGTCTGACTGCAGGTGTAGCAGCCTATGTTCCTGTAAACTATGCTTTTCAATATCTTGTAGTTGCTGGAGGTGGTGGCGGTGCTCAAAATGGCGGTGGCGGAGCAGGTGGTTATTTAACTGCGACAACAGGCACTATGACTCTTGGTACTACTATGACTGTTACAGTTGGCGCAGGAGGAGCCGGTAGTACTATTGGTAATAATTCTGTATTATCTGGTTCAGGTTTAACTACTGTAACTACAATTGGTGGTGGTAAAGGTAATGGTGGTTCAGGTGGCTCTGGCGGCGGAGGAAGATATGGAGGTTCTGGTGGCGGCAGTGCTACAGCAGGGCAAGGAAATGTAGGTGGTAATGGCGGTCCAGCTTCTGATAGATATCCAGGTGGCGGTGGCGGTGGAGCAGGTGCAGCGGGACAAACACCAGCAGGGAGCAGCTCAGCAGGGGGTAATGGAGGCGTAGGTTTATCATCAAGTATTACAGGTTCATCTATATATAGAGCAGGTGGTGGTGGTGGTGGTGCTGGTACAACTCAAGGTTTAGGCGGTAATGGTGGTGGTGGTAATGCTTCAAATGCTGGAGGTACAGCTAGTCCAGGAACTGCTAACACAGGTGGTGGTGGTGGTGCTATACAAGGTGGATCGTCCTATGGTGCAGGTGGTTCTGGCGTAGTTATTGCTAGAGTTCCTACATTAGATTGGACAGGTACACAAAGCAATGCAACAGTAACCACATCAGGCGATTTTACAATATTAACATTTAATTCATCAGGGAGCTTTGTTGTTTAATGAGTAATTTTGCTAAAATAAATAATGGAATTGTAGAAAAAGTAATTGTTGCAAAACAAGACTTTATAGATATACAAGAAGGTAATTGGGTACAAACATCTTATAATACTCATGGAAATGTACATCCATTAGATATGCCATTAAGAGGAAACTATGCTGGAGTTGGATATACTTATGATGAAACTAATGATATGTTTTATAGACCTCAACCTTATCCATCATGGACTTTAAATAATACATCATGGTTATGGGAAGCACCTGTGCCTTATCCTGATAACAATAATCATTATGATTGGAATGAAGAATCTTTAACTTGGGAAACCAAATGAATATGAATACAGAAGACCATAAAAAAGCTATTAAAGAGGGACTACAGGAATGGCTTGATGACAAGTTTATTGAGTTTGGAAAGTTATCTCTTAAAGGAATATTAGCAGTATTCTTAGTAGGACTAGTATACTTATGGTCAGTATCTCAAGGTTGGAAAATATGAGACCTATTATTTATATAGTAGCATTATTAGCAGCTCTACCAATAACACCTATTATTTTAAGTTTAATCTATGGATGGTCTAATACATGATAAGTTTACTATCGCATTTAATACCAATAGGACTTGGCTTCTTTGCTAAGTTAACTGCAATTAAATCTAAGCAATCACATGACGAACACAAGCTCATGCTACAAGGAATGAGTGCTAAAAGAAAGTTTATTGACAGTGCAAGAGATCAATCTAATAAAGAGTCATCCATGGCTGCTTGGAATAGAAGGTTTCTTATTGTAGTTATACTAGCTTTAGTAGCTATGTATCCTCTTGCAGGTGTTCTTGGCATTGAAACAGTAATTCCTGTAACAACAGCAGGATTTAATTTGTTTGGTTTATTTGAAATAGGTGGGGGTACAACCCTTGAAACAGTAAAAGGACTTTACAAGTTTGACGAGATATTCCAATGGGCTACTATTATTATAGAGTTCTACTTTGGTGGTCAACTAGCTAAGTCTAACTAGGAGAGTAAGAATGCCTTTTATGACAAATGGTAAGAGAGATTACAAAAAAGAACTAGCTTGGGAAAAGAAGAATAAGAAGAAGAGAGTTAAACAAAGAGCATCACGTAATGCAGCAAGAGCTAAGTTAGGACTTAAGAAGGGGGATGGTAATCATGCTTCTCATAAGAATGATAATGCAATGGATAATAGAAGAAGTAATTTAAGAGTACGTACTGCTAGTGCTAACTTAAAGAAAGAATCAAATAAGAAAAAAAGGAGAACTACATGAAATTACCACATATGATGTATAGTAAAGCAGGAAAAGGAGTAATGGTAACTACTAAGAAAAGACATCTTGAGTTAAAAGCAAAAGGGTATAGTCATACTAAAAGTAAAAGCAAAGCTAAAGTTAAAAAGGTAGCTAAAAAAAGTATGAGCCTGGGTTATTAATGAGTATAGATTATAGAGGTGAAACATTTGCAGGTTATAATAAACCTAAAAGATCTACTAAAGGTAAAAAGTCTCATGTAGTTCTTATTAAAGATGGTGGCAAAGATAGAATGATTAGATTTGGAGAGGCAGGAGCTTCTACTGCAGGTGCTCCTAAATCAGGAGAATCAGATAAAATGAAAGCTAAACGTAAATCATTTAAAGCAAGACATCGTAAAAATATAGCAAAAGGAAAGACAAGTGCTGCTTATTGGGCAGATAAAGTTAAATGGTAACTAAGGATAAACAATGACATATCTTGAAATAGTAAACAAAGTATTAGTTAGACTCAGAGAAGAGCAAGTCTCTTCTATTGCTGAAAATGAATACTCTTCATTAATCTCTGATCTTACTAATGTAACTAAAAATGAGATAGAGAATGCTTGGAATTGGAAAGCGTTAAGGAATACATTTACTATAACAACAGTAGAGGACATCTTTAATTGGAAACTAGAAGATTCTGGTACTCGTTTTAGAGTTCTTGATGCTTATAATGCTACAACAAAATCATGGATTAACTTAAGACCTACCGAGTGGATGGATGAAGCTTTTGCTTTTACTGATACACTAACAAAAGGTGCACCACAGAACTATGCTTTTAATGGAGTAGACTCTAATGGAGATACTCAAGTAGATTTATTTCCTGTACCTGATAAAGAATATATCATTAGAATTAATGCTGTAATACCTCAAGTAGACTTAGTATTACCAGCTGACGTACCTTTAATACCAGCACAGTTAATTATAGAAGGGACAATTGCTAGGGCTATTAGTGAAAGAGGGGAAGATGGGGGAATGCAGGACCAAGAACTTAGATACCAAAGACTTCTTTCTGACTACATTGCTATTGAAGCAGGACAGAAGCCTTATGAAACTATATGGATGGCAGTATAGTGGCAGGACAGTTACAGCCAATTAGCCTGCTCTCTCCAGGTTTCCTAGGTTTAAATACACAGGATGCTAAAGTAGGTTTAGACAGTGGCTATGCTATTAAAGCTAATAACTGTATTATTGATCAATATGGTAGACTAGGTAGTAGACAAGGATATACTTTAACTACTGCAACTCCAGGGGACTTAACTTCTACTAAGAATATTGAATCCCTCTTTGAGTTTAAAACTACTGCGGGTGGTATTGTTGTTTTTTCAGGGGGTAACCTTAAGTTATATACAGGAACTACTACATTAGCTACTTCTCTTTTTTATATAGCTGATCAGGCAACAGCAGTATCATTAACTTTTACAGCAAATAGATGGCAGTTTGCATCAGCAGCTGAGGGCTTAGGAGTAGCTGGAGTTATTAATGGATTTGCAGTACAGAAATCACATAGAGCTATGGTCTATAGAAAAGCTACATCAGGAGCATTAGCTGGTACATACATATGGCAACGTATTGGAACAGATGGTTATGGAAAAAGACCAACTGGAGTAACAACATTTGATCCTGATACAATGTTATCAGCTTATGGAAGAACTTGGGTATCAGGCTTAACAGAAAATAAACATACTCTTTTCTTTTCAAAGTTATTAGATCCAAGTAATTTCGTAGATGCCGGCTCAGGTGTATTAGATATAAGTAGTGTTGTAGGTAATGGTGATGAGATAGTAGGGCTAGCACAACATAATGGATTCTTAATTATATTCTGTAAAGAAAACATATTAATATATTCAGGTGCTGATGATCCTACCACAATGACATTAGTTGATACAATAGAAGGAGTAGGATGTGTATCTAGGGACTCTATACAAGCCACTGGTACAGACTTAATCTATTTATCGAAGTCAGGTATTAGATCTCTTAAGAGAGTGGTTCAAGAGAAGTCTTTACCTATGAGAGAATTGTCTTTAAATATTAGAGAAGACATTGTAGACTACTTAGCAGTTGAACCAAACTTTGATAATATTAAGTCAGTTTACTATGAGAAGGAAGCATTTTATTTATTAACCTTCCCTGCCTCTAAGATTATGATTTATGTAGATTTAAGAACAGCTCTACCTAATGGCGCAGCTAGGATAACTACTTGGTCCTTAGATGATGGAAGTATGTTTACTAGCTTTACAGCAACAGAAGACAGAAAGTTATATATAGGAGTTACTGGTGGTATAGGAAATTATTCTGGATATAGGGATAATACTGATACATATCAACTTGTTTATAAATCTCCATTCTCTGATGTAGGTGGTGGAGTATCTAAGAAGTTCTTAAAGCGAGCTAAGTTACTAGTTATTGGTTCTGGTACTCAGGACTTTACCTTTCAGTATGGGTATGACTATACACTTAATCCTAGAACAGTAGTACTATCAAGAGATTTAGGTACAGGCGTATATGCTAAATTTGCTAGTACTACATCATTATATGCAGTAAGTAAATATTCTTCAGTAGGGATTGGTGTACAAGAGGTAAAAGTTCCTTTAGGAGGACATGGTGAAACATTTGCATTTGGAATAGTAGCAACAATTGACAATGAGAATGTAAGTATTCAAAAAATAGATTTATTTTTAAAAATAGGGAAGAGTTCATAATGACTGATTATACAAAGACAACAAACTTTTTAGCAAAGGATTCTTTACCAGATTCTGATACAGCTAAGATTATTAGAGGATCAGAGTTTGATACAGAATTTAATAGCTTAGTAACAGCTGTAGCAAGTAAAGCAAATACTTTATCTCCAGTATTAACTGGAACTCCAGCAGGTCCTACAGCGACCTCTACAACAAATACAACACAGCTAGCAACAACAGCTTACGTAACAACAGCAGTAGGGGCTTCATTTCCTACAGGTGGTATTATTTTATGGTCAGGAGCAGAGGCTGCAATTCCTTCAGGATGGATACTTTGTAATGGTTCAGGTGGATCACCAGATTTAAGAGATAGATTTGTTGTAGGTGCAGGAACTACTTATGCTGTAAATGCTACTGGTGGTAGTGCAAATGCTGTAGCAGTAAACCATACTCATACAGGAAGTGTAACAGATCCTGGACATGCTCACGCAATTCTTTATCAGTCTACTGTAGCTGGAGGTGCTTATGGTTCATCAACTTCTGGAACTTCATCAGGAACAACAACAGATTCTAACACAACTGGTATATCAATAACAGTAAACCCATTAACTGGAGAAGCAGGTACTAATAAGAACTTACCTCCATACTTTGCACTATGTTATATTTATAAAACTTAAAGTATGACACCAGAAGATATCGCAAGATATGAAAAGAAGTCTAATAGTAAGTTTGATGATACTAATTTAATAGATAATGAACATGGTTTTATGAGTTGGAAGGTAGATGGAGATCACTTTGTTTGTCTTAGTGCTTATGGTGATGGTGTATACTGGGATAAGTATATGAATGAGTTAGCAAAGCAGTTGGGGTGTACAAAGATATTAACTAGTACAGAAAGAAAGAGCTACAAGGCATATGTAAGGAAGTATAATTTTAAATTAGTAGGATACATTTTAGAGAAAGGGGTGGTTTAATTATGAGTGGATTTATAGGTAAATTAACAGGATCAACAAAGGCTGCTAAGCAGGCAGATGAACGTTATCGTGCCGCTGCTGATAGAGCAGTATATAATCCCTGGGATGTCAGTGGTTCTTACTATGGTGATGCCTCCTTTAATAAGGATGCAAAAACAGCTAGTTACAACTTATCTCCAGAGCTTATTAAGCTACGTGATATGTTTATGGGAGAGTCCTTTAATATTGGAGAAGATGCGGCTTCGGCTGCAGCTGATGCTGACAAAGTAAAAGGATTTGGTAGAGACTTAGTTAATGATGCTATTGGTGGTAGTATTGCAGATTCAGCTACAGGCTACTATAATGATATACAAAGTATTATGGCTCCTCAACGAACACGAGACCAACTAAGCTTATCTTCTAATCTATTTAACTCAGGTAGATCAGGAGTAGGTATATCTGAAGGTACTGGTGGGTATCTTAATCCAGAAAGAACAGAGTACTTAACTAGTTTGAATAGAGAAAATAGTCAGATGGCTTATGATTCTTATGGTAGAGCTAGAGATGAACAACGTGGTGATATAAACTATGGTTTAGGATTATCAGGAGCAGCGGATCAACTTAGAAGTAATCCATTTACTCAAGCTAATCAGATGTTTGCTTTAGGACAAGGAGTAGAGAATGTTGGTATGACACCATTTAATCAGGGTATTCAATTAGGTACTAGTTCAATACCAGGACAACAGATGCAACAAGCAGGATATAATATGGGTACAGCCGCTAGGTTTGGTGCTGACCAAGCTAACGTTGGTATGTTTACAAACTTACTAGCTTCAGGTGCTAATGCTTATGGTGGAGGAAGTTCATTTGGTGGAAGTAGTGGTGGTTCTTATGGTATGCCTGGTTCAGGTACACCTTCTTATGGTACATCAGCTTATTGGGGAGGAAGATAATGGCTATGACACTAGATAAACTATTTAACTTTGATGAACAGACATTAGCTCGTCAGGTTATGAATGAAAGAAAGTATGCTCAAACGGCAGCTAATGATAAGAATGGCTGGGGTAATACAGTAGCAGGGTTTAGTAGACTAACAGATAATGTAGTAGGTCCTGGAGGAGCTCTAGGTGTTAAAGACCCTATACTTGAAGAGAAAGCTTTAGTAGAAACTGCTTTTGCTAATGCTCAGAATAACTTAACTCCAGAAGAATTAGCTGATCCTACTGTACTATATACTAAGATGTTAGGAGAACTACAGAATGTAGGAGCTCCTGCTAAGTATACAATGGGTTTATCTAAAATGATAGAAGAACAAAAGAATGCTACTCTTACAGCAGAAGGGAATGCTGCTTATAAACAATTGACAGTAGACAATGCACAAGATACAGCACGTATAAATCAAGCCATTAAGAGAGAAAAACAAAAAGAAAAAAAAGAACAAGAGTTTAATAAAAATATGAAAACAACAGGCTTAGGTGGTGATAGAGCTTTGAATGATTATATTCTTGCAGCTTTTCCTGATATTAATGGTCCAGCTAAAACTAAGTTATTTAATCAATTAAAAACAGAAGC
>Ga0308012_10000763_pt1 | contig 18364 bp, 20 predicted proteins | sample Neamet179_FD_203133 | JGI IMG/M metagenome (GOLD analysis project Ga0308012, IMG submission 203133) | Marine microbial communities from water near the shore, Antarctic Ocean - #179 | ecosystem: Environmental > Aquatic > Marine > Unclassified | place: Southern Ocean | collected 2014-07-25 | reverse complement strand
GCCAATAAATCAATAGTGGTCGCAGTACCTGCATCAATAATTAATACATTTTCATGTGGAAAAAGGTTAACTGACCCTAATAGCGCCAGCCAGCGATCAACTCCCAAGGTACTCGGTTCTTGGTAAGCCGATGTTAAGGTTATTATTTCGGTTGAAGTTAACGTGTCTTTACTTTGTTCACTATGTACTTGTGTAAAACTAATCTCTTGCTGTGCACACCAACTAGCAAGTTCAGTGGTTAATGCTGATTTAGCAACATTAGCGATAATGATTCGGCTAGCATGACTAAAACTTAGGGTGAAATATTCAACGTTGAAGTCTTGATTATTAAGCTGTAAAGTCTCAGAGAGCTTCCCATCAAAAAACTGAACATACTTTGTACGGCTGTTGCCAATATCAATTAAGAGGATCATTCGTCCATCCTCAGGCTAACTTCACCGCCGTAAACAGGTTTAATTTGACCGTTAACCTCTAAAAGTAATGCGCCTTGATTATTAACACCACGACATATGCCTTGAGTAACTCGTTCACCAGTAATTAATTTTACGCGCTTATTTAAAAAAACATCATGAGTATGCCATTCATCTAACATCGACGTTAAACCTACTTGTTGATATTGGTTTAATCGTTGACGTAAGCAACTAATTAATTGGGCACTGAGTGCATTTCTGTCAATTTCAACTTTACTGTGTGATTGTAAATCAGTCCATTTTTGCTCAATCATTTTACCGGCTTCTTCAGGCATATGAAGATTTAAACCAATGCCAATGACACAATGACTCGGTTCTAGCGCTTGCCCTTCAAGATCAATTAAAATACCTGCTAACTTCACGCCATCAAGATAAATATCATTTGGCCATTTAAGCTGAACTTGCACATTACTATGCGCTTTTATCGCATCACTTACCGCTAATGCGGTGACTAGACTCAAGCCCATTGCGGCTGATAAACCTTGCTCTAAATACCAGTACATAGACAGGTAAATTTGCGAACCAAAAGGAGAGATCCACTGTCTACCTCGACGACCTCTACCTGCGCTTTGATATTCAGCTAAACACACTTGTCCTGTTGTTACTTGATTAGGTAAACGCCTCATCAAGTAGTCGTTAGTTGAGTCTATTATGTTATGTACTTCAACCAGTGGTAAGTCATGTAACTTCCCATGAGGTGTGTCTATTAGGCTAGTTATTTTTTCTTTTTCTAATAGGGTCATTGGCTGCGCCAGCTTATAACCTTTACCCGTAACACTGTAAATATCTAAACCAATATCCGTTAATGCTTTAATGTGTTTGGCAATGGCAGTGCGGCTAATACCTAATTGCTCACCAAGTAATTGCCCTGATACAAATTGCCCTGCAGCTAATGACTTTATTAAATGCTCTTTTACTGTTTTAGTCATGCTTAACACTACCCATTGGGTTACTTGTATCGATAGGATTAGTATCGATTAGTGATGAAAACGGCTGCTCGCCATGTTGGGTAATCATGCGAACTTCAGGGGTTAAAGTAACGGAGAATTTTTCAAGTACAATTCGTTGAATGTATTTTGCCAAGCTAATAATATCGGTACCTAAATCACTGTCATAATTAACCAACACTAAGGCTTGATGCTGATGCACACCAACACCCTCATGCCGAAAGCCTTTTAAACCCGCTTGGTCTATTAACCAACCTGCCGCTAATTTAACCTCAGCATTTTCTTGAGACTTATTTTGAAAATAATGTGGTATTTTAGGATATTGTTGCTGTAGCTTCGCAAATACTTTATCGGTAACCACGGGGTTTTTGAAAAAACTGCCCGCATTTGGTAATGCTTTAGGATCAGGCAACTTACTACTGCGTAAGGCGATAACGTTGTTCATCACCTCTGTTGCCGTATTATCTGTTGTTAATGTATCTAAGCCTGCATAAGACAAGTTTGCTTGCCACGCTTTTGGAAACTTAAAAGTGACTTGCGTAATCAAACCTTTATTGTAATGTTCTTGTTTAAAGATACTATCGCGGTAAGCAAAACGGCATGCTTGCTTAGTTAATGAGTGCACGCTTTTACTTGAGAATTCATACCATTGCACTGCTTGACAAAAATCAGCGAATTCTACGCCATACGCACCAATATTTTGAACGGGGGCCGCACCAACACTGCCTGGAATAAGTGCTAAGTTCTCTAAGCCATTAATGCCTTTTTCTAAGCAGAAGCAGACTAAATCATGCCAGTTTTCTGCCGCGCCCACGGTAACAATAAAATGTTCATCTTCTTCAAGAATATCAATACCGTGAAATTTAGGCTGAATAATAATAGGGGCTTGGGCTTCAACAAACAGCGTATTACTGCCTTCACCCAGAATATAAAAATGTTCTGTTGTTAAGTCAGGTAACTGCTGTAATTCAGCCAATGAGCTAGGAAAATAAATGTGCGAGCAACTCGCCTTAATATTAAAGCTGTTACTGCTTTGCAGGGCGTAATTTTGGTTTGAGTGCATAGCCATAATAATGAAAAATTAAAGAATCATTATTGTACTGAAAAATCGGAATAACTCCAATTATTCAGTACTATTAACGCATATTATATTCGCACTAAAACTTCATTAAGGGCTAAACGTGATTTCGGTAATTTAGCGTTAAAATCATTTTCTGGATGAGAATAACCAATAGCTAACGCCACATCGCATTGATAACCACCAAGCTCTCCGCTAAATTCTTTATTCACTAATTCAATATCTATGCCTTCCATTGGGGTGGAATCAATATTCAATCGAGCAAGTACATGCAAGGTATTACCTAACGCTAGATACGTTTGTGCTTTAGTCCAAGCACTATTGTCGCCTGATTCATCGGTATATAATTCAACAAACGGATAAACAGCAAAAGCACCTTCGCGATTTTCAATTTTTACACGCTGGTCAGCAATGCCTTTATCAACCACTTTGGCATAATCATCTCGCGTATATTTAGGGTTATGCGCAAACAAAATCATTTGTGAGCTATCAAATACATGCGGTTGATTATAATGATGCATATTTACAAACGTTTTACTCATGCGTGTTTTAGCTTCATCACTTTCAAGCACAATAAATTTCCATGGCTGAGAGTTAATAGATGATGCAGATAAACGCATGGCTTCATATAAAACATCAAGATCAGCCTGTGGAACTTTTCTCGTTGCATCATACTTTTTCACCGTATGTCGGTGGGTGAGATCTTTAATTATCGGGTGAGTCATAAGTATTCCGTCTGCTATATATAAAATCTGGGGATAAAATCAGGGGATAAAATTATTTGTTTACATCAACTACAACGCGACCAGTAATCTCACCGTTAAGTAAGTTACTAGCAACTTCAATAGCGTCTTCTAAACCAATCACTTTTACGATTGAATTCATTTCAGCGACAGGTAAAACTTCAGCTAATTTATTCCACGCTTCAATTCTATCTTCTTTAGGGCGCATAACACTATCAATACCTAATAATGATACACCTCGTAAAATAAACGGTGCCACAGAAGCAGGTAAATCCATGCCTTGTGCTAAACCACAAGCAGCAACTGCACCGCCATAGTTAATGCTAGCGCAAACATTAGCGAGCGTTGTGCTACCTACAGAATCAATAGCGCCAGCCCATTGCTCTTTCATTAAAGGTTTACCTGGCTCTGACAACTCAGCTCGGTCAATAATTTCACTTGCGCCTAAATCACGTAAGTAATCATGTTGTGCTGCGCTGCCCGTAGAGGCAACAACCGTGTAACCCATTAAGGAAAGTAGTTTTACTGCAAAGCTTCCTACTCCACCTGTTGCGCCTGTAACAAGAATTTTACCGCTTTGGGGGGTAATGCCATTTTTCTCTAAAGCGAGAATACACAACATCGCGGTATAACCAGCAGTACCAATAGACATTGCTTGCAGTGACGTGAACGCTTCTGGTAAAGGAATTAACCAATCACTATTTACTTTCGCCTTTTGTGACAAGCCACCCTTATACTTTTCACCAACGCCATAGCCGTTCAATATCACCTTATCGCCTACATTAAATTCATCACTTTCACTGTGCTCAACAACACCACTAAAATCTATTCCTGGGATCATAGGAAAGCTTCTAATTACTGGCGCTTTGCCTGTAATTGCTAGCGCATCTTTATAGTTAAGCGTGCTATGCAAAACCTTCACTAATACATTACCTTGACATAAAGTGTCTTCATTAACTTCTGTACAAAAGGTTCTGTAACCGTTGTCGTCTTTATCTATGAGTAAACACTTAAACATATATAGCTCCAATATTTTATGAATATAGACCGATCGTCTAAAATATAATTAAAAAATTTCTCTTAATTTCTCATTTGACCAGAAGTTGTAAATAATGGTGTATAAAAAGGTCAATGGGCTGTGTGTTTTTAACCAATTTACAGCGACTCACTGCCCCTTCCCAACCAAGCCAAAAAAATTCCGCTAAAGAATCACACTCTGCTTTATTCTTCTCTGGATAACACTGACTTAAGTATGTCGATATTTTATTTTTCCAGCCGAACATCACCTGAATTAGTTTATCTCGATGACTACTCGGTAATAATGCAACTTCTTGCTCTAGGTTACCAACAAGGCAACCTCGGCTAAAATCATACTTCTCTATTCCCGATTTAGCATCATTCACAAAGCCCATTAACCTTTGATCTGTAGGTAACTGTTCATTCGTTAAATGTAAGTCAAGTTTGCGTGAGAAATAGTTATCATAATGTTCAATCACTGCTAAACCGAACACTTCTTTGTTCGAAAAATAATAATAGAAAGACCCTTTGGGTACGGATACTTTTTTTAATATTTGATCTAAACCCGAAGAAGCAAAGCCAAATTGGGTGAAGTGCTCAACGCCACTGCTAATTAATTTAGCTTTGGTTTGAATAGTATCTCGACCTGATTTTGGTGGTCTGCCTCTACGCTTTATATCGTTATCATTTTGCATTACTTAATTTAGACCGATCGACTAGTTAATTGCAATACTTATTTTATACAAAAAGAACACAGATCAACTAATGTCACAAATAACATCTAGTCAAATATACCAATCGCATAGTCAATTTGACCAAAAAAGATGGTTTATATAAAATACATCCCTTTTATATATTACGATAGTAAATTAGATACCCCTTAAATATCAATTGGTTAAGTTATTTATTCGTATTGGCACAGCACTTGTAATACTAGGTTCAAGCAAGACGATATTTCATTAAAAATCGGAAGCTGACCAACAAACAAAACACACGCCACTCAAGAAGGAATTTAGTATGAGCACTTTTAACATGAATAAAGAGACTAGCAGTAAAATTAAAGAAGTAAGCCTTGCGTTAATATTTATCGGTTCTTTAATTGGAACCACGCTAAGTACTACTGTGAATGCAGCACCCGTAGCCAGTATAGAAAGTGCAGTAAATAATCTTATTTTAGCTCAAGGGAAAACAATGATTACGGAACTAAACACGCATCTACAGCAATCAATTAAGAGTGAAATTGATAATATTTCGACGCGATTTTTACTTAATAATACTGAATATTGGTTAGTTATAGACAAAGAAGCTAGACCAAAAAAAACACTGCCAAAAACAACATTAGCACAGCAGTTAATACTTATATCAAGCAATAAATAACCACAAACAATTAAACTAAGTAGGAGATAAATTATGGGATTATTCAGTCGTTTTACTGACATCGTTAATGCAAATTTAAATAACATGTTAGACAAAGCAGAGCATCCAGAAAAAATGATTCGTTTGATCATTGGAGAAATGGAAGAGACATTAGTTGAAGTTCGTTCAACTGCCGCTAAAAATATTGCTGAACAAAAAACGTTGGCAAGAAGAGTAAAATTAACTAAAGAAAATATTACGCATTGGCATAACAAAACTGAACTCGCCTTAAGTAAGTCTCGTGATGATTTAGCAAAATCAGCATTGGCTGAAAAACATAAGTGCCAAGCAGAATTAACTCAACTCGATAGTGAAAATGCCCTATTAACGGAGATTTTAACTGAAATACAAGAAGATGCACAACGCTTACAGGATAAGCTAAATGAAGCTAAGCGCCGTCAAGAAGCCTTAATGCTTCGTCAAGAATCAGCTGAAGTTAGATTAAAAGTACGTGAAACAGCCGTGATCCATAATATTGATGAAGCAATGGCTAAGTTTGAACGTTACCAACAAAAAATTGATCGTCTTGAAGCACAGGTTGAGTCTTATGATTTTACCGAAAACCAAGACCTTTCAACACAAATATCAGCTTTAGCTAAAGACGATGATGTAGAAGCAGAGCTAGACGAAATGAAAAAGAAAGTCGTTAACAGTTAACTTACCAAACGACTATTTAGCAAGCCCCTCATTAATATGTGAGGGCTTAATCAGAGTATAACCAAGGAGCGCTCCCATGAGATATGATAGAGAATATTCAAGTGTAAAAAGTGTGCGTCAAAACTTATCTAAAGATGTACTGAATAAAAAATTGACGGGTGTTTGCGCAGGTATTGCCAAACATTATGATTTTCCTCGTTTAGCCGTGAGGGTAGCTGCAATTATTGCCCTAATTATATTCCCTGTAGCTACTGGAGTTGCTTACATAGTAGCAAGTATGTTGTTACCCAATAGTAAGCATTATTAAGCGAATGATCGATTACTTCAACAAAGAGGGTACATAATGAGTTTTTTAAAATCGTTAACATTGGCCATTTTAGCAACTATTTTTTTGACTTATGTTTTTGGCGTTAGCCTCTTAGAACTAACAAACTTTAATGTAACAATGAATGGCGATGCAATAGAACCCTTAAAAGCCATTGGGTTTTCTGCTTTGGTTGTAGTGCTGTTAGTCGTTGCTGCATTAGCTATTGTATTAAGTGTATTCGGCGGTATGATATTTATTGGCTTAATACTATTTGGTAGTATTGCCATGTTAACCCTAGGCGTATTTTGGCCTATTTTATTAATGGCCGTAGTAATCTGGTTGTTTAGTCGAAATAAACAACCAAGGCAATATGCGTAGTTCTTTAATTTATTGTCTTTATTTAAAAAACTTAGCGATAATATTTTTACATTCATCCGAGTTTACAAGATGAAAAAACGCTTGGCTTTCTTCATCAATGGCTTGGCTTAACGCTAATTTATTTGCTTGGCGAATTAATCGACGACTTGTCATTACTGATTCAACAGGTAAATTAGCAATAGTTTGAGCCACGTCTCCAGCCAGACCGATAAGTTCACTTGGCTGACATATTTGGTTAGCTATGCCATAACCCAGCGCTTGCTCCGCGTTAAAGGCTTTTCCAAGCACCATTAATTCAAAAGCTTTATTTGGTCCAAGCTTCTGAGTTAATAATAAGCTCGAACCTGCTTCAGGACATAAACCCAGCTGAGTAAAGGGAAGTTTAAATTGACTGTTATTCGCGGCAATTACCATATCACAATGCAATAGTAATGTGGTTCCAATACCTACTGCTACACCAGCTACACCAGCTACAAGGGGTTTAGTAAACTTGGATAGTATTTTAACAAATTCAAGGGCGGCTAATTCGTCATCAACAGAGCATTTTAAAAAGTCATGCAAGTCGTTGCCTGCACAGAAACAGTTTTCATTCCCTTGGATAACTAAGCAATGAATACTCGCCGTTTTCTCCGCATAAGAAAAATACTGGCAAAGTTGTTTATACATAGTATTAGTTAACGCATTTTTTTTGTTTATTCTGTTCAAAGTGATAGTAAAAACACCTTGTTTTTCTGTCGTTAAAATAAAATCACTCATTATCTATCATCCGTTATCACTATAGTTTTATCAAAAGAATATGTATACCCGTTACCATTCAAGATGCAGTTTTCAGAGGGCTTGAGCGATTTACATCTCAAGCTGCAGTGAGGAGGCACTGTGATGAAAGAATGGTTATTCAGGAGAATAGCTCCTGCATTCTCTAGTAAGCCACATCCATGTAGCGTCCTTCTAAGTCACTGCAACGACGAAGTGATATTGCTCAAGCCCTTCTTCGATGGGTTTAAAATGCCTTTAGCTTGCGTTAAATAATCAAAGTATAGAACGACTATGTTGGAATTATTCTCCTTGCCTAAAGGCATTTTAATTCCCACTGAAATCGAGCACTTTGAATGGTAACGGGTATAAGTTATAGTCAAACCATAATATTTGTTATCAAGGATGTATAGTTACAATGAAAAAAAATTACTGGATACACTTAATTGTTTTCTGCCTATTATTGTCAGGTACGGTAAATGCCTCTAACGCAATTACTGTTTCTGATGGCTACATCAAAGCAAGCATTCCTGGTAGCGAAGTTACTGCAGCTTATATGACAATAAATAATTCAAGTAATGAAGTTATCACTTTGAAAAGGGTTACTAGTACAATATCCGATCGTGTAGAAATTCACGAACACAGCATGGCTGATGGTATGATGCGTATGCGTGAGGTTGGTAAAATCACTATCGAAGCTAATAGTAGTGTTGTACTTCAACCATCTGGTTTACACTTAATGTTTTTTTCTTTAACACAACCGATTATCGAAAATAATGAAATAGATTTAACACTTCATTTTTCAAATAACACTAAAATAAAGATTCAATTACCTGTTTATAAATATAAATAGTACAATAACGAAAATTTCATCTACGGAGTGGATATAAAAACAATGTTTTCTACAAAATCAATTACCTGGACTTTAACCGGCATATTTTTTCTTTTTTACGGCATTAGTGTGTATTGGAGTAGTCAACCTGCGCACATTAATATTCATGCAGAAGTAACACAAGCAGCCAAAGCGGATAATGTGGCTCCTGTAGTAGGCTATACTACCACCACAGCGTTGATAAAAGTGGGTGAAACACTACTGAATAAGCCAGGCGGCTATTTGTCTAATGACATCATGCCTCCTTCTATTTTCATGGATAATATGCCCGCATGGGAATTTGGCGTATTAGAAATGATTCGGGATATGGCGTTAGTTATGCGTAAAGACTTTAGTCGCTCACAATCGCAATCAGAAGAGAATAAACAACTTCAAAATGCACAACCTCGCTTTAATATCGATAGTTTAAATTGGGCAATGCCGAGTTCAGAGTCAGAGTACGGTGAAGCTATTAATCAACTTTACTTATATCGTAGTGCTTTAGTGAGTAGTAATACTAAGGACAAAGCTAAATTTTATGCACGAGCAGATAATTTGCGCGCTTATATTGAAGAAGTACAGAAACGTTTAGGTAGTTACTCTCATCGTCTAAGCTTAAGTGTTGTTCCTGACGAAGACATCAAAAGCGATAAATCGACTCAAGGGGTATATCAATCACAAACAAGTTGGTGGAAAATAGATGATGTTTTCTACGAAGCCAGAGGAGCTACTTGGGCATTGCTGCAATTACTTAGAGCTATTGAAATAGATTTTAATAGTATTTTAGAGAACAAAAATGCCAAAATAAGCTTACAACAAATAATTCGTGAGCTAGAAGCAAGCCAAGAGCCATTATGGAGCCCTATGATTTTAAACGGTAGTGGTTTTGGTTTTGTTGCTAACCATTCACTAGTAATGGCTAACTATATTTCTCGCGCAAATGCGGCACTAATTGATTTAAACGAACTTTTAACCAAAGGATAACAACATGAAAAAAACTATTTTAGCTGCAGGCGTAGCAGCATTAATGTGTGGTACTGCTCAGGCTGATACTTTATTGGGTTTGTACATTGGCGGCCAAATTTGGTCTAACGATGCCAGTGGTAGCTTTGGTCAAGGTAATGATAATCAGGCAGTATTTGAATTTGATGAGAAAAATCAAGGCAGCTTTCACGTTGCTTTTGAACACCCAATTCCATTAATTCCTAACATTAAAATTGCCTCAACAACACTTGATACGGTTGGTGGTACTTCAATCTCGCAAGACTTTACTTTTGGTTCAGGCGCATTACAAAAAACATTTACTGCAAACGCAGACTTAACTACAACCCTTGATGCAAGCTTTGTTGATTACACCTTATATTATGAAGTGCTTGATAACGACTTATTAACCTTTGATTTTGGTTTAACCGCTCGTGATTTAGATGCAAGTATTGAGATAATAGAACAATCATCATTAGGCTTACGTAGTGATTTAGATGTATCTGGCGTTATTCCTATGGCATACCTAAATGCGATTGTCGGTTTACCTTTTACTGGTTTCAACGTATTCGCTGAAGCTAATTTTATTAGCTATGACGACCAAACGGTTTACGATGCACAAGTCGGCGTAAGTTACTCTATTTTAGACAACCTTGCTGTAGATTTTGACGTAAACGTTGGTTACCGTACGGTTAAAATGGAATTAAATGATTTAGATAATTTCTACAGTGATTTAACTTACGACGGTTTCTTTGCCGGTGCTGTTGTTCATTTTTAAATAACAACCTCCTACAAATAAACAAAGGCCACTGATAGTAAAATATCAGTGGCCTTTTTAATTATTAAGGTGAGAAAACCGACTATAACGTTTATGTAAAATACCGACTCGTTCTACATAGACCTCCGTTTCTTTATAAGGAGGAATACCTCCGTACCTTTTGACAGCCCCCTCACCTGCGTTATATGCCGCAGAAGCCAATCTATTATTACCTTTATACTTTTTAAGCAAACGCGATAAATGTTTAACACCACCTTTTATATTCTGCTGAGCACTTAGTGAATTATTTACACCGAGCTCTCTGGCAGTAGCAGGCATTAACTGCATCAATCCTTGTGCCCCCTGTTTAGAAACCGCTTGTGGATTAAAGTGAGACTCAGCATGAATAACAGCGCGAACATAAGCAGGATCAACACCGTATTTTAAGGCCGCTTTGTATATTTCGTTTTTAAAAGGTTTCAAATATAGTTTTGCTTTACGCCAATCAATCAATGAGTCTACTTTACAGGCATAGCAATCCATTCGATAACGACTGAAACTAACACCCATAGGTTCAATATCAGAAAAAGAAACTACGCCTTCTGATGATTTATAGGTATATATAGGATCAGACTTTTTTGCGTTAGCCTCTTTGCTATAAACAAATATTATTAATAAAAGTATAAAACCGAGGCTGCAGTACTTAAGTATTTGCTGTTGATTATCGATCTTAATGTTCATTTTTCCCCTTATTAAACGGCTTTATACAGTCCATTTTAATACCATTTATTACTTCCTACCACTATATTCGATTCCTTTATTCCTTTTTGGAATAAAAAATCGCTATCTATTCCTTTTGATCTTGCTCGAATTTGTTTATTCTTCGCCCATCAATTGTCATAGGTGAATAGTTATGTTGCCAGAGCAGCGCTTATTAAATCAAAATACATCAAATTCAGCAAACACTAGTAGTGCTTTAGATGCTAATCAATTAGCTTCACTACAACAAACTGTTGCTGGTTTATCTTCATTACAACTTGCTTGGGCAAGTGGTTATTTAGCAGCAAAAAGCGAACAAGGGGGAAATGCCCAACTTGCTCCTGCAATTGCATCAGCAGATATTGTCGCTAAAACATTAACTATATTATTTGCTTCGCAAACAGGTAACGCTAAAGGCGTTGCAAGTAAGTTAGCCGAAAGTGCTAAAGCTGCAGGCATTTCAGTTGTGTTAAAAAATACTGCTGACTATAAAGCAAAATCATTAAAAAATGAAACGCACCTCTTAATAGTGGCCAGTACTAACGGCGAAGGTGAAGCACCTGATGACGCTATTGAGTTCCACGAATTTTTATTAGGTAAAAAAGCACCTAAACTACCTAACTTAAGCTATAGCGTAATAGCCTTAGGTGATAGTAGTTACGAGTTTTTCTGTCAAACGGGTAAAGATTTTGACGAACGTTTAAAATCTTTAGGTGCTAAACAAGTTGCACCTCGTGTTGATTGTGATGTTGACTACGACAGCGATTGTGCAAGCTGGACGTCAAGCATTGTTGATACATTAAAAGAAGAGCTTACGCAAACAGGTGCTGCTTTAGCGCCAGTTGCTGATTTACCTACTGCAGGTGCTGAGAGTCAATACTCTAAGCAAAATCCTTATGCTGCAGAATTCTCTTTAAGCCAAAAAATTACCGGTCGTGATTCAGCTAAAGATGTTCGTCATATCGAAATTGATTTAGGCGAATCAGGCTTAACTTACCAAGTAGGTGATGCGTTAGGTGTTTGGTTTGAAAACGATGCTAACTTAGTTGCTGAATTAGTTGCTACGTTAAAATTGACTGGCGAAGAAAAAGTTAAACTACAAGTTGGTGGTTCAAGACAAGTACTTACTATTACTGAAGCCTTAACAACTGAATTAGAAATTACTCAAACAGCACCTGCGTTTGTAGAGTTCTGGGCAAAAATTTCTGGCGATAAAGCATTAACTAAAATTGCTGCTGATAAAAGTACGGCTAGAGAATATGCCGGTGAACATCAAATTCTTGATGTAGTTAAAGCCGCTAAAACTGAAATTGACCCACAATTTTTTGTTGATTCATTACGCAAAATCACCCCTCGTTTATATTCTATCGCATCATCTCAAGCTGAAGTTGAAGAAGAAGTTCACTTAACGGTTGGTTTAGTAAGTTTTGATAAAAATGGCGAACCTCGTGTTGGCGGCGCCTCTGGTTTCTTAGCAAACCGTTTAGAAGAAGGCCAAAAGTTACGTGTTTTTGTTGAACATAATGACAACTTCCGTTTACCACAGTCAGACGACACGCCTGTAATCATGATTGGTCCTGGTACTGGTGTTGCACCGTTCAGAGCATTCATGCAAGAACGTGAAGCTCGCGATGCCGGTGGCGATAACTGGATGTTCTTTGGTGATCAAACCTTCACACAAGACTTCTTATACCAAGTTGAATGGCAGAACTATTTAAAATCTGGCTTATTAACACGCATGGACGTTGCTTTCTCTCGCGACCAAGCAGAAAAAGTTTACGTACAAGACCGTTTAAAAGAACAAGCTAGCGAAGTATTTGCATGGTTAGAGCGTGGCGCACATTTATATATTTGTGGCGATGCAAACCGTATGGCTAAAGATGTTCACCAAACATTGATAGAAATCATTGGCGAGCACGGTAAATTAACGGCTGAGCAAGCAGAAGATTACTTAAAATCACTTAGATCTAACAAGCGTTACCAGAAGGATGTTTACTAATGAGCAACGATTTAACAAAAGTTGAAAACCCTGTACTAATTGTTGAAGGTAAGCAGGCTGATAACGAACGTTTGAAAGCGGATAGTGACTTCCTTCGTGGTACGATTTTAGAAGACCTGCAAGATAGAATGACAGGTGGCTTTACAGCCGATAACTCCCAGTTGATACGTACTCATGGTATGTACCAACAAGATGATCGCGATATTCGTGCTGAACGTCAAAAACAAAAGCTTGAACCATTACATAACGTAATGCTTCGTGCTCGTTTACCTGGCGGTATTATTAGTACTGACCAATGGTTAGCGATAGACAAATTTGCTGATGACTACACGTCATACGGCAGCATCCGTTTAACTACTCGTCAAACGTTTCAGTTTCACGGGGTATTAAAGCCAAACATTAAATTAATGCACCAAACACTTAACAGTGTTGGGCTTGATTCAATTGCTACCGCTGGTGATGTTAACCGTAACGTACTTTGTACGTCTAACCCGGTTGAATCAACACTTCATCAAGAAGCTTACGAGTGGGCAACAAAATTAAGTGAACACTTACTTCCTAAAACTCGTGCTTACGCTGAGATTTGGTTAGATGAAGAAAAAGTTGAAACCACTGAAGGCGAAGAAGTTGAGCCAATTTTAGGCAGCAACTACTTACCACGTAAATTTAAAACGACTGTTGTTATTCCACCAAATAACGATATTGACGTGCATGCAAACGATTTAAACTTTGTTGCTATTGAAGAAGACGGTAAATTAGTTGGTTTCAACGTGCTTGTTGGTGGCGGTTTAGCCATGACACATGGTGATAACTCAACTTACCCACGTTGTGCTGATGATTTTGGCTTCATTTCGAAAGAAAACACCTTAGCCATTGCTGCTGCCGTAGTGACTACTCAGCGTGATTGGGGTAATCGTGTTAACCGTAAAAATGCTAAAACTAAATACACTTTAGATCGCGTTGGTGCTGATGCATTCAGAGCTGAAGTTGAAGACCGTGCTGGTGTTAAATTTGAAGATTCACGTTCTTATGAATTTACTAACCGTGGCGATAGCTTTGGCTGGGTTAAAGGTATTGACGGAAACGAGCATCTTACTTTATTCATCGAAAATGGTCGTATACTTGATTTCGGCGAAGAAAATGCCAACAAAGCATTAAAAACAGGCATGTTAGAAATTGCTAAAATTCACAAAGGTGATTTCCGCTTAACAGCAAACCAAAATCTTATTGTTGCTGGTGTTGATCCTAAAGACAAAGTAACAATAGAAAAGCTTGCCCGTGATCACGGATTGATTAGCGATAAAGTTTCTAATCAACGTATGAGTTCAATGGCCTGTGTTGCTTTTCCAACGTGTCCATTAGCAATGGCTGAAGCTGAGCGTTACTTACCTGGTTTAGTAGACGATGTTGAAGCTATTCTTGAAAAGAATAACCTAAAAGACGAGAGTATAATTTTACGTGTTACTGGTTGTCCAAACGGCTGTGGTCGTGCAATGCTTGCTGAAATAGGTTTAGTGGGTAAAGGTCCTGGTAAGTACAACATGTACTTAGGTAGTGACTTAGCCGGTACACGTGTACCTAAGCTTTATAAAGAAAATGTTGATGAAGCCGGTGTATTAAGTGAAATTGATGCATTAAGTGCCCGTTGGTCTGCAGAACGTAACAAAGGCGAAGCTTTTGGTGATTTTGTTATCCGAGTAGGTATTGTTGAACAAGTAATCGTAAGTTTTAGAGATTTTCACCATGCTTAATACCGCACCTAAGATCGGCGCTGACAATGGGGCAGCCAGCCCTCTTGAGCTCGTCTTTCCTAATCCTTCGTTAGATGATTGGAATCAAACGCTTGAAAAGCAAACAGCACAACAACGTGCTGAATGGGCAATGCAAAACTTGCCCGGCGCTTTTGTTTTATCGTCAAGCTTTGGCATTCAGTCTGCGGTTATGTTGCACTTGTTAACGCAAGTAGATAGCAACATTCCTGTATTGATTACTGATACTGGTCACTTGTTCCCTGAAACTTACAATTTCATTGAGCAACTGACAGAACGCCTAAACTTGAACTTAAAAGTGTATCAAGCCAACGAAAGTGCTGCATGGCAAATGGCTAAATACGGAAAAGAATGGGCTTCAACAGATGAAGCATTGAAAGCCTATAACCGCCGTAACAAGGTTGAACCTCTAGAACGTGGTTTAACTGACTTAAATGCCCATACGTGGTTCTCTGGCGTTCGTCGTCAGCAATCGGAGCATCGTCAAGGTTTAGGTGTTGTTGGTACCTTACGTGGTCGTTATAAAGTGCATCCAATTATTGACTGGAGCAACAAAGACGTTCACCAGTACCTAACTAAGCACAACTTACCTTACCACCCGTTATGGGACGAAGGTTACGTGTCTGTTGGCGATGTACACAGTACTCGCCCACTAACATTAGGTATGACTGAAGAAGAAACTCGTTTCGGTGGCAGTCAACGTGAATGTGGATTACATACTGACGGTGATGGTATTTAAGTTTATTAATACCTTATTTTTAAAACTGTGAAGACAAAAAAAGGCGCTTACTCAACAAGAGTAAGCGCCTTTTTATTAATTTAGCCTTTACGCCTAAAACATTTCTGTTAAAGCGATACCTAAACCAACTGTTTCTTGAGAGTGGTTATAATCTATTAAGCTTTCACCGTAACCACTGGTAACTTGAAGATAACCTTTTAACTTACCTGATAATGGAAATGTCATTCCTAACTCTAACGCACCTTTATTTTCTTTAAAGTTTCGACGAGCAAGCGCTGAAAATTCAACACTATCCCATTTGTATATTACCGTTAAATCAAAGTGCCCCATGTAATCAGAGATATCTATATTGTCATTCCCTGACTCTTCTGCTGTTGTCTCTTTATCTCCTTCAGGGATTTTATACCAAGGGCGGAATGATACGGCATAATTATCTTTAGCAAATGTAAACGTTGTATACAACCGATTCCAGCTACGTGATAAAAGCTGTGTACGCCCGTTAGATTGATGCTCAAAACCTACTACAGCATTAGTTTTTCCGCCATATGGGCTCCATGATAAAGGTGCTGTATAAAATAGCTCAGGCTGGTAGTTAGTCTCTCTGAATGGACGAGATAATTCTTGATTATAAAGCTGCCACCACGATTTCAAAGTAAAAGCAAAATCAAAACTATCACCTTCAGTAAAGATATCAGTTGAATTTAGCGGCACTTTGATACTTATTTGAAATTTCATTTCAGTACCTTGAGTTTTATCCCCTCACTGACCTATTTCATCATAAACTTCTGTGTTCATATTATTTGAATAACTAACAGGTAAAATATATGTCATTTTATGTGGAGTCAAAACGTAAGGATTTAATTCTTGTTTCTCTTCTTCTGAGATTCGATGATAATACTCAGGTTCCTCTATTGAGGCTGTAGAAATTTGACTTGGTACAGTAATCTCTTCTAACTTTTCATCATTCGCTTGGCTGTTAAAAGAGGTAGTGGAGAACAAAAATGTTAGCAATAACGTTAAAGGTATTTTATTCATGGTGTGATTTGGCTCAATGTCTATAGTCGTGTGAAATTGCGCCGATTTTACACACATTTTATATTTATTGCACTAGAGTTTCTTTGCAATGATTAACGCATGAGCATCAAAATGAATAAACATATGCCTGTTACATTTCTATTATCTTCATTATTTGTCTCCTTAAACTCTGGTACAGAAGAAAAAGTAGAAAATATTGGCAATTAATGCAATTAATTTAATGACATTATTGTGCTGACAGTTTCCATACAACTACGCTATATCAACACAAAAACTTTGGACTTCACTTATCTGTTTAGCTGCCAGTGCTAGCATCACTAATCGGTCAATACCTAGAGCTACGCCTGAGCATTGTGGCAAGCCATGAGTTAAGGCTTCGATGAAGTTTGTATCTATTGGCCTTGTTGGTAAGCCTTGCGCTGCTCTTTTGATATTATCTTCTTCAAAGCGTTTTTTCTGTTCTCTCGCATCCGTTAATTCATTAAAGCCATTCGCCAACTCTATGCCTCGGTAATAACATTCGAAACGCTCTGCGACTCTTTCGTCCTCAGAACTGGCTTTGGCTAGTGATGCTTGAGCAACTGGAAAGTTATAAATAAATTGAGGCTGTTCATCGCCAATTGTCGGTTCGATGATCTCGGTAAAAACAAACTGTAGTAACTGGTCTTTATCACCGCTGTCGATTAACCAGTCAGCTGACTTTTTATGTTGTGTTAGTAACTGACATAACTCATAAAAAGTTGCGGTAAGTGGGTCAATTCCGACTGTATTGATGAAAGCATCTTGGTAACTCGTTAATAAAGGCTCGTTACATGCTAAAACCGACTTTAATAACTCTGCCACCTCAGACATCAAGTCGAACTGGTTAAAGCCGATACGGTACCATTCAAGCATTGTAAACTCAGGGTTATGATGTTTACCAAACTCTTCATGCCGAAAGGCTTTAGCTATTTGATATATACAACCATAGCCTGAAGCAAGTAACCGTTTCATATGAAATTCAGGCGAGGTTTGTAGATATAAAGTATCTGAGTGTTGATAGGATGAATCAGATAAAAAGTTATACTGGCAAGTTAACGCGTCAAGATAAACATCGGTCACTGTACCTTGAGATAACGCAGGAGTTTCTACTTCTAAAACATTACGCGCCTTAAAGAAGTCCCTAACAGTTGAGATGACTTCTGCACGTTTTTGTGCGTTTTCCCACGACATGGTTGGCTGCCAGTTCATACAAACCTCTTTTGTTATTATGAATGGGATATATATATTTAATTGATCAATGTAGGCGGGAATTTATTCGCGCTAACTTTAGTCAATTATTAATAAAGAAGAAGCACGATTAAAATCCCGTCTACAGAGATGGTAAACATCCCCCCAATACCTGAACTATATTATTGAGGTTTTTACTTTCTTACAAGATCAAAAAAGGTCGCAGAAGCGACCTTTTTTCATAGGAATTATTTCTAATCATCTATTTGTAGTTATTCAACGGATTAACAAGGCGTGGACACGGAGTTGACGTTAGTCAATGAGTATCCGCAACGATGTTAATCCTAAGAAAAATTACAAATTAATCGATAATTTTAGAAACAACACCAGCACCAACAGTACGACCACCTTCACGGATAGCGAAGCGTAAACCTTCGTCCATCGCTACTGGGTTGATTAGCTCAACAACAAACTTCAAG
>Ga0308012_10000762_pt1 | contig 18389 bp, 14 predicted proteins | sample Neamet179_FD_203133 | JGI IMG/M metagenome (GOLD analysis project Ga0308012, IMG submission 203133) | Marine microbial communities from water near the shore, Antarctic Ocean - #179 | ecosystem: Environmental > Aquatic > Marine > Unclassified | place: Southern Ocean | collected 2014-07-25 | reverse complement strand
GGGTTGTTCCCTTAAAAAGAAATGTAACGCAGGGAATGATTTGCTCAGGCTTCCCCAAGGGCTGGTTTAGAAACGCTTTATGCTGCGTTATTGATTTTGAGAATGAACAACCATTCTCTACAATCAATGCCTTGCCTAAAGGCGTTTCTAATTCCAGCTGAATCCTGCATCTTCAAGTGGAGCGGGTATAAAAACAAAAAAGGCGATTACTGATAAACAGTAATCGCCTTTTAAACTCGTTTTATTAAACTAAGTGTTTGTAATTATGCAGCCGCTTTAGCTGCTTTTTTCTTAGCAATACCAGCAAATATAACTTTCATTTGCGCAATTGAAATCAAGTTACTGACTAACCAGTAAAGTACTAAACCAGATGGGAACCAAGCCATAAATATAGAAAATACTACAGGCATGTATTGCATGATTTTTTGTTGCATTGGATCTTGAATAGTCATAGGTTGCATTTTTTGCATTACGTACATACTTACACCCATAAGCACTGGTAATACAAAGAACGGGTCCATTGCGGATAAATCTTGTATCCAAAATACGAATGGTGCGTGACGTAATTCAACACTTTCTAAAAATACCCAGTAAAGCGCTAAGAAAATTGGCATTTGCAGTATTAATGGTAAACAACCGCCTGCTGGATTTACTTTTTCTTTACGGTACATTTCCATAGTAGCTTGTGACATTTTTTGTCTATCATCACCAAAGCGTTCTTTTAATTGTGCCATCTTAGGTGCTAAGTCACGCATTTTAGCCATTGAGGTATATTGCGCTTTTGTTAATGGGTACATACCGCCTTTAACTATTAAGGTGATACAAATAATTGCCAAACCCCAGTTAATAACAAAGCTTTGAATAGTTAGTAATAACCAAAATAGTGGCTTACTGATCATAAATAGGAAACCGTAATCGATAGTTAAACCTAAGTTGTCAGCTATTTCGTCAAGTACGTATTGATCTTTAGGACCTACATAAAATATTGCTGAAGTAGAACCTTGCTGTCCAGCATCAATAATCACAGCAGGAGCTTTAAAGCCTATAACTGCTTCAGAATTATTACTGTAAGTAGTATAAATTTGGTTACTGTCTTCAGCTTTTGGTACCCAAGCTGATACAAAATAATGTTCAAGCATGGCAACCCAACCACCAGCTGTTGATTTATTTAGATTTTCATCTTCAATATCACCAAAGTCATATTTTTCGTAACGATCTTCTGTTGTTGAATAAGCAGCACCACGATATGTTGGTAACATACCACTGCCTGAGTCTACGATGGTAGATTGTTTTAGTTGACCATACATTTGAACAGAAACACTATTAGCAGTGTTGTTATCAATTAAATATTCAACATCAACGCTGTAGCTATTTTTATTGAAAGTAAAACGCTTAGTTACTGACATTCCACTAACATCATGAAAAACTAAATCAACGCTTAAGTTATCATTAGTTAATTCATAATTACTTTGTGTTGAAGTATATATTGGTCGGCCTTTAATAAGTCGGTCAATACCATTAGCACCAGTTAAACCACTTTGCGCAATATATTTTTGATTTCCGTTTTGCAACACTGTAAATGGAATACCATTACCTTGCTCAGTATCAAAATCTATTAATTTTGCATCAACAATATCACCACCTTGACTATTAATTTTAACTATTAATGTATCTGTGGTTACAGTGATTAATTTTGCAGAAGTTTCATTTGATTTTACTGAACTTATTTGTGTATCTGAAGATTCAGGGACAAAGTCACCTGTAATATTTTCAACAGATTGAGGTTGGTTAATACTTGTTTGCTCAGGAACAACAGCATTTTCTTGTTGCCATTGACTAAACAGTAAGTAGGTAACAACCATAAGCGCAATAAAAAGTAGACTGCGTTGGGATTCCATAAAATTTACTTCTCTTCTTTGTTGGCTGGGAAGTATTTCCCGAGCATAATTTAAATTTGATAAGTGGATTGCATTTTAATATACGTTAGCTTGATAACCAACCATCTTTTAGTCTATGAAGCTTATTTAAGTCACTTAAGTCTATTTACTTTGTTTTAATAGTGTTTTAATCAATTTTTTTAGTAGATTCTATATTAGATAAGGGGGGAACTGCATCTTCGCCACCTTCATTAAGTGGGTGACATTTTAATATACGTTTGCTAGCTAACCACCCACCTTTTATTACGCCAAAACGATTGATTGCCTCGGTTGCATAGGTAGAACAGGTTGGATTAAATCTACAATTAGAACCCAGTAATGGACTAATAAAGCGTTGATAGCCTTTTATAGAGGTTATTACTAGTTTTTGTGGCGCTGAATTATTTTTCGCCATATTTTTTCTAATTCCTGGTTTATCACCTTGTTATCAAGTTGATCTATACCAGACTTTACCATAACGACTATATCGATAGCAGGTAAATTATGTTGATTTAAGCGGAAGCTTTCTCTTACTTGCCTTTTTACACGATTACGTTGTACAGCAAGTTTTACTCGTTTTTTAGCAATAGCTAAGCCTAAACGGTTTTTTGCAATAGAATCATGCTTATCAGATACGAGAGTATGAGGTTTTGGAGTTACTAATAAAGTAAAATGGCGAGAGCCGAATCGAAGAGGTTTAGAAAAAACCCTTTGAAAATGACCGGGAGTCAACAAACGTGACTCCCGATTAAATTTGTAAGTAGTCATAGTCTGACTACCTTATATCAAATATTGTAAACAAGATTTGATATTATGCGCTAAGACGTGCACGGCCTTTGGCACGGCGACGAGCTATTACAGCACGACCGTTTTTAGTTGCCATACGAGCACGGAATCCGTGGTTACGCTTACGCTTTAATACGCTAGGTTGAAATGTTCTTTTCATTACGCTAATCCGTCGGTTGTTGTTGCCCTGGCAAAACAGCCTTTTGAGCACACAGGTCTAAAAAATGAGGCCGAATATTAAAGCTTACTGGGGGAATTGTCAATCTTTTATGTAAGCTATTTACTAAAGATCCTTGCTTTTTTATTAAAGGATCACCGGGATCTTTACTAGGATTGACTGGCTACTAGTAATGATATTCACAGTTTTACCACATTCCAGTTTTTATATATTAATTACTATTGATGATAAATGGTCATTTTAGTGAAAAATTATAATATATGTGATACTTATTTTAGTTAATATTTATCCACTTTATTTAATGTTTACAATTAGTTAGTTTTAATTGATATATAAACGTTTATAATAGTGAAAAGTCAATATTGCACTTGTGGATAACTCAATAGATAATAGCCTTAAGAAAAATAATACCCTCGTTACTTTTGGAGTTTTGGTTGGACCATTCACCTTGGCAAAGATGCCTATCTGTTCTACAAGAAGAATTGCCTGCTCAGCAATTTAGTATGTGGATCCGACCTTTGCAATGCGTTATAAATGAAAATGTTATGACGTTATATGCCCCTAACCGATTCGTTCTAGACTGGGTAAGAGACAAATATGTAAACCGTATTAATGAACTACTCACTATAAACGAACCTAGCAATCCCTTATTACTTCGTTTTGATGTTGGCAGTAAGCCAATAGTTGATAATTCAGTTAATAGTAGTACAACAAATAATAGTTCACCCTTTAGTACTTCGGGTGGAAACGAAACAATGTTTTCTAAATCTACATCAGCACCTAAAGTTGCTGAGCCTGAAAGTAATATCCCTAAGAAAACAAACGTAAGACTAAATTACACTTTTGATAACTTTGTCGAAGGTAAATCTAACCAGTTAGCACGTGCTGCCGCTTCTCAAGTAGCAGACAATCCGGGTACAGCTTATAATCCATTATTTATTTATGGTGGTACTGGTTTAGGTAAAACGCATTTATTACATGCAGTTGGTAATGGTATTTTACTCAACAAACCCAATGCTAAGATTGCTTATATGCATTCTGAACGTTTTGTTCAAGATATGGTTAGAGCGCTACAAAACAATGCGATGGAGAAGTTTAAACAATACTATCGTAGTGTTGATGCGCTGCTTATTGATGATATTCAATTTTTTGCAGGTAAAGAACGAACTCAAGAAGAGTTTTTCCATACATTTAATGCATTGCTTGAAGGTAACCAACAAGTTATTTTAACAAGCGATCGATACCCGAAAGAAATTAATGGTGTTGACGATAGATTAAAATCTCGTTTTGGTTGGGGCTTAACTTTAGCCATTGAACCGCCAGAGCTTGAAACACGTGTTGCTATATTAAAACGTAAAGCACAAGAAAGTCAGATTAACTTAGCCGATGAAGTTGCATTTTTTATTGCAAAACGACTTCGTTCTAATGTTCGTGAATTAGAAGGGGCATTAAATAGAGTAATGGCTAATGCCAATTTTACAGGCCGTGCTATTACCATTGATTTTGTTCGAGAAGCATTACGAGATTTACTCGCTCTACAAGATAAATTAGTTACTATAGATAATATTCAAAAAACGGTTGCCGAATATTACAAAATAAAAATTGCAGATTTATTATCTAAACGTCGTAACCGTTCAGTTGCTAGACCTAGACAAATTGCCATGGCATTATCTAAAGAGTTAACCAATCATAGTTTGCCAGAAATTGGCGATGCTTTTGGTGGTCGTGATCATACAACTGTTTTACATGCTTGCCGTAAAGTAAAATCTTTACGTGAAGAAACGCATGATATTAAAGAAGATTACTCAAATTTAATAAGAACACTTTCGTCTTAGATTTAGTATTAAAAATAAATAATAAAAACATTAGCACTTAAGCAGGTACCAAAATGAAGTTTTCATTAAACAGGGAATTATTACTTAAACCACTATTGTTGGTTTCAGGTGCAGTAGAGCGTAAAAGCACTTTACCTATTTTAAGTAATATACTTTTTGAAGTTAGCGGTCACTCACTTACGCTAACAGCTACTGATTTAGAACTTGAGATGGTTGCTTATGCAGTAATAGACAATCAAAGTGAAGATGGAAAAATAACAATTCCAGCACGTAAGCTTTTAGATATATGTAAAAGTTTGCCTGAAAATTCGTTGATTAGCTTTGAATCAATTGATGAAACTATCAAGCTTTCATCTGGCCGAAGTCGTTATTCGCTTTCAACATTACCCGCAGTTGATTTTCCAAATATTGAAGAATGGAAAGGGGACGTTGAATTTCAATTAATGAAATCAGAATTCTTACGATTAATAGAAAGTACACATTTCTCTATGGCGAACCAAGATGTTCGTTATTATTTAAATGGTATGTCTATTGAAAGTGAAGGTAATGAAATTCGCTCAGTTGCTACCGACGGTCATCGTCTAGCTATTTGTAAAATTTCAAATGAAAATTTAACTTTACCTGCTAGACAAGTCATTGTTCCGCGTAAAGGGATCTTAGAGATTATTCGTTTATTAGCGCCAGTAGATGAATACGTTCAAATATTTTTAGGCTCTAATCATATTCGCATTATTGATACAGAGTTTTCTTTTACCAGTAAATTGGTTGATGGACGTTTTCCTGATTACCGCCGTGTACTTCCTCGCAATGGTGATAAAGTTTTCGAAACCAATAAAGATGCATTACGCCAGGTTTTATCGCGCGCTTCAATATTGTCGAATGAAAAGTTTAAAGGTGTACGCCTTAACTTCTCAGAATTAAATTTAAAAATCACTGCTAATAACCCAGAGCAAGAACAAGCTGAGGAAGAAATTGAAATTAATTTTCCTTATGGTGATTTAGAAATTGGTTTTAACGTGAGTTATGTACTTGATGTTTTGAGTGCTATTAAAGATGAAAATGTTAAATTCACTTTAGCAGATGCTAACAGTAGTGTTGTAATCGAAGGTAGTGACAATGGCGAAGCGCTTTATGTTGTTATGCCGATGCGCTTATAATTTTTAGAATGTTTTTTTTACGATGAGTGTTGCTAAGTTAACTACGTATAATTTTAGAAATTTGTCATCACTGGCTATAGATTTACATCCAAACCTTAATTTTTTTATTGGGGATAATGGCAGTGGTAAAAGTAGTTTACTTGAAGCCATATTTTTTTTAGGTCACGGTAAATCTTTTCGTACAAGTAAAGTAGAACATCTCGCAAGTTATGATACTGATAACTTTGTTGTTAGTATAAAAGATATAAATGATTTACAACTTGGGCTCAGTAAAAATTTAGGAACAGGTGTCACTCTTATTAAAATTAATGGAGAGCGACATGCACGGTTGTCTGAATTAGCTAAAAATATTGCTGTTCAAATAGTAACACCTGAAAGTTTTAAATTGTTTTTTGGTGGGCCTAAAGAGAGGAGACGCTTTGTTGAATTAGGAATGTTTCACGTGAAACATGATTTTTCTAAACAATGGCGAGAGTTCAATAGAGTATTAAAGCAAAGAAATGCGTGTATACGAAATGGATTAGATAAATCGACATTTGATTATTGGACAGCACTTTTTTGTCAAATGTCGGAAGAGGTTGCTGAAATAAGATCTCAATACATTTCAGCGCTTATTGAAGAATTACCAAATTGGTTAGAAATTTTATTACCGAGTATAGCTGACAAGGTTACAGTACAATATTTACAAGGTTGGCCACAGAAAAAAACATTAATTGATGCGCTCAATGATAGCCATGAAAGAGAACAATCTTTCGGTTACAGTATTTACGGAGCCCATAAGTTTGATGTAAAGTTCCTTATTGCAAAGCATGCTTTAGAAAGCCAGCTTTCAAGAGGACAACAAAAGTTGTTTTTACTGGCGTTAACATTTGCCCAAGCCAAGTTAATTGGAAGAGTTAATCGAGTAAAACCAATTTTGCTTATTGATGATATAGGCGCGGAGTTAGATTCTAATTCCAGACAGTCATTATCAAATGCAATGAGTAATTTAGATTGCCAAGTTGTGATTACGGCAATAGAAGAAGGTGTATTACAACCTTTTATTAATGATGCTAAAGTCACTAATAATGAGAGTAATGATGAAATAAAATATCACATGTTTCACGTGAAACATGGTGGTATATTACCTGTGAATAATTCAGTAATGATTGAGTAGGCTAAAACTATGACTGTAGAAAATGAATATAGCTCGTCCAGTATAAAAGTCCTAAAAGGGCTTGATGCAGTACGAAAAAGACCTGGTATGTATATAGGTGACACGGATGATGGCACTGGTTTACATCATATGGTTTTTGAGGTTTTAGATAACTCAATCGATGAAGCATTAGCTGGGCATTGTAAAGATATTATAATAACCATTCATTTGGATGGCTCTGTATCAGTAAAAGATGATGGCCGTGGTATACCAACAGAAATTCATCCTGAAGAAGGTATTTCTGCAGCTGAAGTTATCATGACGGTTCTACATGCTGGTGGTAAATTTGGTGGTGAAGACTCAGGCTATAAAGTATCAGGCGGTTTGCATGGTGTTGGTATTTCTGTTGTTAACGCTTTAAGTGAAAAACTTAAGTTAAACATTCGTCGCGATGGCAAATTGTTTGAACAGTTTTATCATATAGGTGTAGCTGAAGCGCCACTTGCTGAAGTAGGTGTTAGTGATAAAACCGGTACTGAAGTACGATTTTGGCCAAGTAGTGATACCTTTACCGATGTATTATTTCATTATGAAATATTGGTAAAAAGAATTCGCGAATTATCATTCTTAAACTCTGGCGTATCAATTCGATTAATTGATGAACGTGAAGAAGGGAAAGAAGATCACTTCCAATATGATGGCGGCATCCAAGCGTTTGTTGATTATTTAAATACTAATAAAACGCCTGTGAACCAAGAAATATTCTATTTTGATTTAGAACGTGAAGATGGCATTATTGTTGAAGTTGCCATGCAATGGAATGATGGTTTCCAAGAGAATATTTATTGTTTTACAAATAATATTCCTCAAAAGGATGGTGGTACTCATTTAAGTGGATTCAGAACAGCACTAACTAGAACGCTGAACTCTTACATGACAAGAGAAGGTCTGAACAAAACTAAAAAAGGTGGTGCTACTGAAACAAGCGCTACTGGTGATGATGCCCGTGAAGGTTTAACCGCGGTTATCTCTGTTAAAGTTCCTGATCCAAAATTCTCTTCGCAAACAAAAGATAAGCTAGTTTCATCAGAAGTTAAAACTGCTGTTGAACAAGCGATGGGTGAGAAGTTAGGTGAATACCTATTAGAAAATCCTTCAATAGCACGTACAATTATCATGAAGATAGTTGATGCGGCTAGAGCACGTGAAGCGGCTCGTAAAGCCCGTGAAATGACTCGCCGTAAAGGTGTTTTAGATATTGCCGGTTTACCAGGTAAGCTTGCGGATTGTCAGGAAAAAGATCCTGCCTTATCTGAAATATATATTGTGGAAGGGGACTCTGCTGGTGGTTCAGCCAAGCAGGGACGTAACCGTAAGAACCAAGCTATATTACCATTGAAAGGTAAAATACTTAACGTTGAGAAAGCGCGTTTTGATAAGATGATATCTTCTCAAGAGGTTGGCACACTAATCACAGCATTAGGTTGTGGTATTGGCCGAGATGAGTATAACCCAGAGAAACTTCGTTATCATAGCATCATCATCATGACCGATGCCGATGTCGATGGATCTCACATCCGTACATTATTACTAACGTTCTTCTATCGTCAGATGCCAGAAATTATGGAACGTGGTCATATCTTTATCGCACAGCCACCGCTTTATAAAGTTAAAAAAGGTAAACAAGAGCGTTACATAAAAGATGACGACGGCTTAACTGAATATCTAACTACACTAGCGCTTGACCACGCAGCTATTTATGTAAATGAAGATGCACCTGCAATTTCAGGTGCTGCTTTAGAGCAGTTAGTAAATCAATATCGTAGTACTATGGATATTATTAAGCGCTTATCTAGACAGATACCTGCAGATATAGTCGAAAAAATGATTTATAGCAGTACTATTACGGCAGAAGACTTTACTGATAAAGCTAAAGTAGACGTTTGGGCAAAAGATTTAATCACTCAGCTTGAGAATCAAGATAGCAATGGTTCAATATATAAAGTAGAAGTGAAGCATAACCCTGAGCGTAACATTTACTTTCCAAACTTTATTGTAAGAAAACATGGTATTGATACTGAATATCATTGTAGTTATGAGTTTATTCAATCGAAAGAATTTGCAACTATAATGGCATTAAATACTTCTATCAATGGTTTGATGGAAGAAGGTGCCTACGTTAAGCGTGGTGAAAAAATTAACCCAGTAGAGAACTTTGAAGAGGCTTTAGAGTGGTTAATGGCAGAATCTAAACGTGGTCAATATATCCAACGTTATAAAGGGTTAGGGGAGATGAACCCTGAGCAACTGTGGGAAACAACAATGGATCCAGATACACGTCGTATGTTACAAGTAACGATTGAAGATGCTATTGCAGCAGATCAGTTATTTACTACGTTAATGGGTGACCATGTTGAACCAAGAAGGCGCTTTATAGAAGATAACGCCTTAAAAGTTTCAAACTTAGATATATAGTGATTATGTATAGCTAATTATAATGCCCGGTCTTCATATCCGGGCATTTTTGTAGAGAAAATACGATAACTAATGTACAGCAAGTATTTATAGTAATGATTTACAGTAGTATATTTGCTCAGTTAAACACGACAAAAAGTGAATTTGAAAAGCATGACAACTTATAATAGTAAAACTTTCCAAGGCTTAATTTTGCAATTGCAGGATTACTGGTCACGTCAAGGTTGTGTACTAGTACAACCTTTAGATTTAGAAGTTGGGGCGGGTACATTCCATCCAATGACTTTTTTACGTTCAATTGGTCCAGAGCCAATTAGCAGCGCATATGTTCAGCCGTGCCGTCGTCCTACTGATGGCCGTTATGGTGAAAACCCAAATCGCTTGCAGCATTATTATCAATTTCAAGTGATGTTGAAACCATCTCCTAAGAATATTCAGGAACTTTATCTCAATTCATTAAAAGAGTTAGGCATTGATCCATTAGTTCATGATATTCGCTTTGTAGAAGATAACTGGGAATCTCCAACATTAGGTGCTTGGGGATTAGGTTGGGAAATTTGGCTTAACGGCATGGAAATCACGCAGTTTACTTACTTCCAACAAGTAGGTGGCTTAGAGTGTACGCCAGTTACTGGTGAAATTACTTACGGTTTAGAACGCCTAGCAATGTATATCCAAAATGTTGATAGCATCTATGACTTAGTTTGGACAGATGGTCCATTAGGTACTGTTTATTACCGTGATATTTTCCATCAAAATGAAGTAGAGCAATCTACGTATAATTTTGAACACGCTGATGTTGATGCTTTGTTTAAACAATTCGACCAATGTGAAAAAGATAGCCAGAAATTAATTGAAGCTAACTTACCGTTACCTGCATACGAGCAAGTGATGAAAGCGTCACATGCATTTAACTTGCTTGATGCTCGTCATGCAATATCTGTAACCGAACGTCAACGTTATATACTACGTGTACGTACCTTATCTAAGGCAGTTGCAGAAGCGTATTACGCTAAACGTGAAGAACTTGGTTTTCCAATGTGTAAAAATAACGAAGCGATAGCTAAAAATTCAGCTGAAACATCAAGTAAGGGAGAAAAATAATGACTACTGAAACACTCCTAATTGAACTTGGTACTGAAGAGTTACCACCAAAATCTTTAAAAACATTAGCAACGGCTTTCTATGACAACATTAAGAGTCAGTTGGATAGCAATGGTCTAGGTTATAGCGAGATTAAATGGTTTGCTACTCCACGTAGGTTGGCTGTTCAAGTTGTTGATTTGGTTGATAAACAAGAAAATAAAACGGTAGAAAAACGAGGTCCAGCAGTTAACGTTGCATTTGATGATGCAGGCAATGCAAGTAAAGCGGCACAGGGCTGGGCTAGATCGAACGGCATAGAAGTGGACCAAGCTGAACGCTTAGTAACAGACAAAGGTGAGTGGTTACTACATCGCGCGACTGTGAAAGGTAAAGCTATTTCTGAATTGTTACCCGCTATGGTTACTATAGCGTTAAACAAATTACCTATTGCAAAACCAATGCGTTGGGGAGCTGAGCGTATTCAGTTTATTCGTCCAGTACATACGCTTACTATGCTTTTTGGTAGTGAGATTATTGCCGGTGAAGCGCTTGGTGTTACTTCAAGTAACCAAGTGCAAGGTCACCGTTTTCATCATGAAGGCTTAATTACACTTAATCATGCGAAGGATTACCAAGCTGAATTATTAAAAGCTTATGTAGAAGTAGACTTTGATGAAAGACAACGCAAAATTGTTGCTCAAATAAAACAAGTGGCTAATGATATTGATGCTGTGGCATTGATAGATGAAGAGTTACTTAATGAAGTAACAGCATTAGTTGAATGGCCTGTTACTTTAGTTGGTTCATTTGATGAAGATTTTTTAAATGTTCCTGCAGAGCCTTTAATCTATTCAATGAAAGATCATCAGAAGTATTTCCCTGTGACTGATAAAAACGGTCAACTGGTTAATAAATTTATTTTTGTTGCCAACATTGAGTCTAAAGACCCAAGTGCAGTCGTCTTTGGTAATGAAAAGGTTATTCGTCCGCGTTTAGCCGATGCAGAGTTTTTCTTTAAAACGGATAAAAAACAAAGCTTAGAATCAAGACTTGAAAGCCTTGAGTCAGTATTGTTTCAAAAGCAATTAGGCACTTTAAAAGCTAAATCAGAACGTATTGCAGACTTATCACAATTTATTGCTGAACAATTAGGCGAGAATGCAAAAGATGCTTACCGTGCTGGTTTACTCAGTAAAACAGATCTTATGTCTGAAATGGTATTAGAGTTTCCTCAAGTGCAGGGCACTATGGGTAAGTACTATGCATTGCATGACGGTGAAAATGAAAAAATTGCACAAGCATTAGAAGATCAATACCGTCCTCGCTTTGCAGGTGATTCATTACCAGAAGCAAACATTGGCTGTGCAGTGGCTATTAGTGACAAGATTGATACGTTAGTTGGTATCTTCGGCATTAATCAAGCACCTAAGGGTGATAAAGACCCCTTTGCGCTACGAAGAGCAGCTATCGGCAGTATTCGTATCATCATCGAGAAACAGCTTGATTTAGACCTTGCTACGTTGATTAGCAAAAGTATTGAATTGTTTGGTGATAAGTTAGTTAACGAAAATACTGCAAGTGACGTACTAGATTTCATAATGGGTCGTTTCCGTGCATTCTATCAAGAGCAAGGAATTAGCGTTGATGTAATTCAAGCCGTATTGGCTAAAAAGCCAAGCGCACCACTTGATTTTGAAAAACGTATTAAAGCGGTAACCTTCTTTGGCGAACTACCAGAAGCCGCAACACTTGCAGCGGCTAATAAGCGCGTAGGTAATATACTCGCAAAATTTGATGGTGAACTTTACTCTGCATTTGACGAAAGCTTGGCAACAGAGCAAGCCGAGCGAGATTTAGCTGATATTTACAAAGCGATAAACTTAAAAATAGCTCCATTAATGACAGATAAAAACTATCAAGAAGCGTTAAGTGAGTTGGCGCAACTTAAAGCGCCAATAGATACTTTCTTTGATAATGTAATGGTAATGAGTGATGATGAAGCAATTAAAATTAACCGCTTAACATTACTTAATGAAGTTAGAAATAGCTTCTTGGCTATTGCGGATATCTCAGTACTACAGTAAGTATTATATTTTTTATAATATAAGTTAGACGCATTTAAAAAGGTCATGGCAACATGGCCTTTTTTTATGCCTAAATTAAGTATATTTACTGAAATATATATTTATCACGCTCAAAAATTGAGCTAGATCAACAACTGTGGCAAAGATAGGTGTAAGTTAAATAGTGTGAACTAGATTTAAAGTAATAGATAAATAATTGGAGATGTTTATGACTAGCCAAGAATTAAAAATATTATTAGAAAATAAACAAACACAACTAACAAAAAGGATTTCAGCGATAGAAGCCGATTTTCATAAAGGTCGCTCACAAGACTTTGCCGAGCAAGCAACAGAAACTGAAAATGATGGTGTGCTTGATGAAATTCATCACGAAGCAAAGATAGAATTGAGTTTAGTTAAATCGGCATTGAAAAGAATTACGGATGGATTATACGGAAATTGCTCAAAATGTGATGAAGCCATTAATCCAAATAGATTATCAGCAATACCCTATATAACCACATGTATTAAATGCGCGGACTAAATAACCGGAATACTGGATTTAATAAATACGTTTTAACAGCTTATGAAATTAATTATCCATAACTCAGGTTAAATAACACTTTTGTTGAAATTTTGGAGAGTACTATGACATTAGAAAAACACGACTTACACCATGAATTCCCAAATTTAACGGATGAAATTCATTATTTAAAAATGAATGATAATCACTTTGTTAGATTGTTTAGTGAATACCATGAAATTGATCAAGGCGTTAGGCGAATAGAATTAGGTATAGAAAATACCAGCGACGAATATTTAGAAAGTCAGAAAAAGAAAAGGCTAAACCTAAAAGATATTCTTTTTTACATGTTAAAAAAAGTAGAAATACCGGCGTAACTCAAAGGCAAGGTTGTGATAAAAGTTACTATACCCGTTACCATTCAAAGTGCTGAATTTCAGTGGGAATTAAAATGTCTTTAGGTAAGGAGAATAATTTACGTATAGTCGCTCTATATGTTGATTATTTAACGCTAGCTAAAGGTATTTTAAACCCATCGTAGAAGAGCTTGAGCAATATCACTTCGTCGTTACTGTGACTCACAAGGGAATAACCCTTCTTTCATCACAGTGCCTTGAATTGAAATAGCTCAAGCACTCTGAAACCTGCATCTTGAATGATAACGGGTATATAATCCCAAGCCATGAAAAATGGTTGGGGATTATTTATTGAATAACTTTAATGTGTAACATTGCTCATCGCTAATTAAGGTTAAATATCGTAAATATCTTTTATAAATCGGTCTGAACGAGGTAGGTAATAGTTATCATAATTTACTGAAAAAGCGATAGCAGTTGCCTTACTCGTAATTCTTTATGAGGAACAAAACCATAAACACGAGAATCGCTACTATTTCGGCGATTATCACCTAATACTAAATAATGTCCCTCAGGTACTGTTACGGGGGCAAAGTTACTTAGTTTATTACTTGCAGTATTATCAATGTTTATATGGTGTTGGATATCACCTACGGTTTCTACTAAGGAAGTAATGAGGGGTGTATTTGGTTGAACTCGTTGCTCTAATAGTTTGTAAGAAAGGGTTTTCCCATTAATCTGAACGACTTCATTTTTCATTGAAACAACATCACCAGGTAAGCCAATAACGCGCTTAATTAATCTCATGTCAGCAGCTTTTGATTCAAAAACCACTATTTCACCACGTTCAGGAATGTTGAACGAGATCATTGCTTTATCAGTAAAAGGTAAACGTAGGTCATAAGCCATTTTATTAACTACAATTCTATCGCCCTCTTTAATTGTAGGTTGCATTGAACCAGTAGGTACGGTGTACCAATCGGCTACAGCACTACGAAATACAGACATTAAAATAATAAAAAGGATGAATCTTTTATTATTTTTTAAAAGCGTGGATATTTATTTTATTGAAGATGATTTATTCGATTTAATCATAAGTATTGCTCCTTGAATTTTAGCTATCAATAGCTACAGCTATCAACTATGAGGCAATACAATAAAGTAAAAGTTCCACAAAGAAATACTTAGTTACACTTGATAAAGAAAAGCAGAGAGTAATGGTTAACTTTTTTTAATAACATATAAAAAGGGTAGGGAATCTGTTTTCTGTGCGACAAGTTCATGTTCCATAAATCGACAAAAGCTAGGAATATCTCTTGTTGTAGAGGGATCATCACATTTAATGAGTAAGGTTTCACCGCCAGCCATTTTTCTAATAGTCATGCGAACCATCATTACAGGTTCAGGACAGCGAAGTCCTATAGCATCGAGAGTATGATCAGTATGTTGAAAAAGCGTAGTGAGCATCACATAGTCATTAATAAAAGTGGTTATAAGTAATTATACATTATTCAAGTATTTCAACATAAGAAATAAAGTGATATTAACCTTTAAAAAAATAGCTTCAGCTATACTCAAGTTGTAAAAAACATGAATACTCTCCAGACATTTACCGAAAGACTCCCGAGGTGCCAGTGAAAAATATTCTTAAGGCTTTAACGTTGTCAGTCTTTATATTTACTTCAATGAATATAACGCAGGCAAACGACATTCTAGAAATTAAAACGGATATTGGTCAGCAAAAAATATTTTTGAATGCTGAAAAGTTATTAGCGCAAAGTAATTCTCAGGTGTATAAAAGCGCATATAACAAGTTGTATTACTATCCCTTACAGCCTTACCTAGATGAACGTCGTTTAAGAGAAACAATGCGGCTTTCTTCTGCAGGTGAAATTGCAACGTTTTTAGAAAAGTATGAACATTCACCATTAGATTGGCGATTACGTAAAGCTTGGCTTAAATATTTAGCTAAAAAAAATAAAGGGTCTCTCTTTCTAGCCTTTTATCAAGAAACCAGTAATACAGTTTTAACCTGCCATAAATTAGGTTTTTCGTTAAAAGCGGGTATGTCTAAAAGTGTAGTTTTGCCGCAAGTAACTGAACTGTGGTTAACAGGAAAGTCGTTAGATAAAGTTTGTGATCCGATAATTAAGAAGTGGACAGAAGCGGGCTACAGAACCGATAAATTGGTATGGCAACGTATTGCTTTGGCTGCGGATGGTGGTAAACATACCTTAATTCCTTATCTGACCAGTTTATTGCCCAAAGAACAGCAATATTTAGGCCGTTTATGGCACCAAGTAAGACGAGATCCTGCGACAGTAACAAGACAAAACAATTTTATTAACAAGTCATTACAAGAGAGCCAAATTTATACTTATGGTATTAAACGGTTAGTATGGCGTGATCCTAATTCTGCTATGTCTAGTTATAAAAAAGCGCAAAAGGTATTTGATTTTACAACTTCACAAGATCAACAAATAACAGAGAAGTTTGCTGTTGCCTTATCAAGTAAAAATCATCCTAAAGCTAAAGTTTGGTTGGAAAAACTAGATCCTCAAAATGTCAGTAGTAGTATTTTACAGTGGCAGCTGACAGAAGTATTGAAACTACAGGATTGGCCGCAAGTTCTTAATGAACTGGCTATGATGCCAGAAGATTATAAAGCAAAGTTACAGTGGAAGTATTGGTACGCAAGAGCTTTGATAGAAACTAATGAATTAGAGTTAGGTCAAGATATGATGACCGACTTAGCTAGTAAGCGTCATTATTATGGTTTTTTAGCCGCTAGTTACCTTGATACACCGGTAAATTTGGAGGATAACCCACTAGTAATAACGAGAGCAGAAAAAAATGCCATATTACTGTATCCGTCAGCAAAGAGGGCATTTGAATTATATGCTTTAGGCCGTTATGTAGGGGCGCGTAGAGAATGGAGGTACTGGTTAACACAACTTAACAATCGAGAAAAACTCGTTGCTGCGAAAATAGCGAATGAGAATGGTTGGTTTGATCGTGCAATATTTACTCTTTCAAAAGTTGGTTACTTTGATGATGTTGAACTGAGATTTCCTAAAGCTTTTGATAAAAACATTGAAGAATATGCCAAGAAACAAGCAATAAATCCGGCATGGGCTTTTGCTATTGCTAGACGTGAAAGTTCATTCATGACAGATGCGCGCTCACCTGTTGGGGCAAAAGGGTTAATGCAACTTATGCCGAATACCGCTAAACAATTAAAACGAGGTAGTGTTAGCAGCCAATATCTTTATAGTGCGGAAAATAACATTAATTTAGGTACGAGTTATTTACGTAAATTACTTGATAAGAATAAAGGTAATCAAGTGCTTGCTACAGCCTCTTATAATGCTGGACCTTATAGAGTAAAACGTTGGGTAAAAAATAGTAAAAGCATGCCTGCGGACATTTGGATAGAAACTATCCCCTATAAAGAAACACGGAACTACGTTAAAAGTGTATTAGCTTACCAAGAGATATATCAGCATAAACCGGGGGAGGTCAGTTCAATATTTGAAGAAGTGATTAATATGGACATAGGAGGGTAATACTTAAAAATCAATAATTGTTATTAAGCTTTTGCAAACATATATGCACAAACTAACAGAATTCAATATATATACCCGCTCCACTTGAAGATGCAGGATTCAGCTGGAATTAGAAACGCCTTTAGGCAAGGCATTGATTGTAGAGAATGGTTGTTCATTCTCAAAATCAATAACGCAGCATAAAGCGTTTCTAAACCAGCCCTTGGGGAAGTCTGAGCAAATCATTCCCTGTGTTACATTTCTTTTTAAGGGAGCAACCCTTGATAAAAAATGTGTCTTGATTATGAATCGCTCAGACTTCCTGAAACGAGCATCTTCAAGTGGAACGGGTATAGCTTATTTATCATCATAGTATGCATTTTAATAGATATGCTATTATGAGCCAACGTTCTTGAAGGCCGTCTTTTGGAGACAAAACCATGACAACGCTTAATGTAAAGTTGGCAACGCAATATCCTGCGCATATTGCTCAATTGCAGCAAATGACTAAAACAGCACTTTCTCGTGAAAACTTAGAGGGTATTGTCATTCATTCAGGACAAGAGATTAAGGCCTTTCTTGACGATAATAGTTATCCATTTAAAGTGAACCCTCATTTTAAATATTGGTTACCCCTTATTGATATTCCTAACTCATGGTTAGTGGTTAATGGCGAAGAAAAGCCCACTTTAATTTATTATCAACCCGTAGATTTCTGGCATAAGGTAACACCTTTACAAGAGAGTTATTGGGGTGAGTTTTTTACCATTAAAGTATTAACCAAAGCGAGTGAGGTTGATAAGTTATTGCCTTACGATAAAAAGGGCTTTGCTTATATTGGCAGTCATATTGAAGTTGCGCTAGCACTTGGCTTTGAAGCCATTAACCCAGAGCCGTTACTTAACTATATTCATTATCATCGTGGTTATAAATCAAAGTATGAACATGAATGTCTTCGTCAATCTAATGCTTTAGCGGTTCAAGCGCACCAAGCAGCCCGTAATGCTTTTTTACAGGGTGATAGTGAGTATGACATTCAGCAGTCTTATCTTAAATCTATAGGATACGGTACTAACGACACGCCATACGGTAATATCGTTGCCTTAAATAAAAATTGTTCAATTTTGCACTATATGTCTTTGGATAAAATGACACCACAAGCACATCAATCCTTTCTTATTGATGCCGGCGCTAATTTTAACGGTTACTCAGCAGATATTACCCGCACTTACTCTTATAAAAATGACAAGTTCTCCGAGTTGATTGCTCAAATGGATCAGCTGATGCTGAATGCTGTCGCAGGCTTAAAGCCAGGTGTAAGTTACGTAGACCTT
>Ga0308012_10000760_pt1 | contig 18415 bp, 18 predicted proteins | sample Neamet179_FD_203133 | JGI IMG/M metagenome (GOLD analysis project Ga0308012, IMG submission 203133) | Marine microbial communities from water near the shore, Antarctic Ocean - #179 | ecosystem: Environmental > Aquatic > Marine > Unclassified | place: Southern Ocean | collected 2014-07-25 | reverse complement strand
TAAAAACACAGTAGAAACTTATAAAATCAAGAACTTTAAAACTATCAATAAAATTATTTACCACGCTAAAAATAGCTCTGTAAGCTATATTTTTCACTCAAATGAGGGGCTTAATGTCGTTAATGAGTCTTATGAGGAATTTAGAGGAGACTTAGTTACTAAAGACCTCTTTTACGAAACTATTATCGAATACACACTTCTTAAAATTAGTATCGCAATCTTAACTTTATTTGGTGTCTTATGGATGGTAATCGTATTCTTAAATAAGAATAAAACCATAAAAAGACAAATTATTTTTGTAAGAAAGAAAGATCTTTTTTTATATAAAAAAAAGAAACCAATTAATTTAAATAATGTAAATTTTAATGTTTTAAAATTTTTTATAAAAAATCAAAATAATTTCTTTCCTATCAATATGTTAAATGATGTGTTATCACTTAATATAAATGAAGAGAATTATACGACCACTAATAAACGAAGAGCTCGGGTAATAAAAGATTTATCTTTTGAGCTTTCTAATATATTAAATTTAGATAGAGACTCCATTTTCATAACTCGAAGCAGTGATGCGGATAAACGTATAAAAGAAATAAAATTAAACATTGATATTGTTATTAAATAAACCAAAGGTTTCATCTAGTTTGGAGTAAAGCTAGAAATTCATTATTTCTTAAACATTTTTTCATACAATTAGTTTTAATATAAAACTAATTATATTTTACATATATTTGAATCTAACTTTAAATATTTATAAATGAAAAATTTTTTAATTGCATTCGTATTTGTACTAGGGTTTCAAACGATTGTAGCACAAGACACAATTAGTGATGCTGAAAAAACGGAATTGCTAGCGAAAAGTCCTTTTAACAGCTTATATCCAACATCAGTTCTAAAAAGCGCAGACAAATATTTTACAGCTCAAATGGGAATATTCTCAAAAGGAGCTATTAATGAAAAAAACGCACATTTAATAGCATTAGGAACTTCAGCTGCAACAAAATGTGCTTATTGTATTCCATATCATATTTCTGAAGCAAAGAGACTTGGAGCTACAGCAGAGGAAATTAAAACTGCAATTCTTATTGCAGCCGATGTTATGCGAATGAGTACTTTGTTTTATGGAAATGAGTTTGATTTAGAGGCTTTTAAAGCAATGCTAAAATAAAAACAACTATTTTTTTAACCTAAATTTAAAAATAATGAAAAAAGTATTATTTATTTTGATAGCATTATTGATTATTAGCTGCAAAGAAAAAGTGAAAGCTCCAATTGCAGTCTTAGTCACTCCGCAAATGCAAGTATTAACTGTTAACTATGAACTTTCAGAAATGAGTTTAGAAGCACATGCTCAATTAGGTAGTGATGTGGTTGGTAATTTTGCACCAGGTAAAATTAGTGGACTTATTGGTAAAACATTTATTGGAAATCTTGAAAAAGGAGTTTTTGGTGGTGTATATTATTTTACAGATAAAGCTAGTGTTGATGCTTACTTAGCATCAGAACTATGGAAAGGAATTGTCTCACACCCAAATCTCGTGAATTTTAAAAATGATATATATTCTATTGCAGCGATCTCTAAAGTCTCTAACGGTTTAGCGGATGAAAGAAAGACGGCAAACATAGAGGCTGCGAATACTGCTAAACGGCTACTAATTGTTAACTATGAACTTTCAGAAATGAGTTTAGAAGCACATGCCCAATTAGGTAGTGATGTGGTTGGTAATTTTGCACCTGGTAAGATTCCTGGACTTATTGGTAAAACATTTATTGGAAACCTTGAAAAAGGAGTTTTTGGTGGCGTATATTACTTTACAGACCAAGTTAGTCTTGATACTTACTTAGCATCAGATTTATGGAATGGTATCGTTTCACATCCAAATCTTGTGAATTTCAAAAATGAAATATACATGATTGCACCAATATCAACAATATCCAATGGGTTGCCATCACTATAATTAAGTCAGTTAATATATAATTGAACCATAGTAATTATAATATAAAAAACTCCCTTACACAATTGTAAGGGAGTTTTTTATATTCATAGACCCAAAACCAATAGTATATTCTTTGGTGGTTAATTCAGCGGCTTCTTAACCTAGCAAATAGGGTAGTGGTATAATTATTATATTTGTAATATGAAAATGATATTTTTTCTATTAATTATCTTATCCTCATTTGTTTCAAATGCTCAAAAGGTATATTCTGTGCAATATGAAAATCAAGCTGATGTAAAAGTATTTGTCGTTAAGTATGAGAATCAGGCAGACTTAAAAATCTATAAGGTCAAGTTTGAAAACCAAGCAGGAAAGAACAATGGTAAATGGTTTTTTACCAAATATAAAAATCAAGCTCAAAAGAAAATCTATTTTGTTACGTATGAAAATCAAGCAGATTTAAAAATTTACTTTGTTAAATATGAGAATCAAGCAGGATGGAGGAATAAATCCAAACAACATTTAATGTTTTAAATAAAGGCTAAATAGGTATGTCTTCGGATGTTAATTCAGCTACTTCTAAATCTTCAAGTCATTTACTACACTTCTACAATTAATTAGTTATTTCGTTCATTTACAGAGTTAACCATGAGTTCTAAAGACATTTTATAAATAGAATCTATTTATTTTTAGTACTTCAGCTTGGAAATATTCCATTTTGGTAAAATAATTATAAAGAGTATATTTGGTAAAAATGAATTAATAATGAAAAAAATAATATCACTATGTGTCCTAGCTTTATTTTTATCGCCTGGATTATTACAAGGTCAAAAACTGACTAAAAACAAAAAAGAATTATTAAAATCCATTGAAAAACACCAAACTAATTTAATTGAAATTAGTGACAAAATTTGGAATTTAGCGGAAACGGCATTTGAAGAAACTGCCTCTTCTAAAATTTTAGCAGACTATGCCGAAGCGCAAGGATTTACAGTAGAAAGAGGTGTTGCAGAAATGCCAACTGCTTTTGTAGCAACCTATGGTTCTGGAAAACCTGTAATTAGTGTTCTTGGCGAGTTTGATGCTTTGCCTGGTATTTCTCAAAAAGCGACTCCCAATAAATCTCCTTTAAATGAAGGGGCTGCAGGACATGGTTGTGGGCATAATTTATTTGGAGCAGGTAGTTTAGGAGCTGCAATTGCTATTAAGGAATTAATTGAACAAGGAAAAATAAAAGGAACCATAAAGTTTTTAGGTACACCAAGTGAAGAAAAATTTTTCGGTAAAATTTGGATGGTAAGAGCTGGTTTGTGGGATGATGTAGATGTAAATATTAGTTGGCATCCTGCTGCAAATATAAAAGCAGATGTGCAAAGTTCTTTAGCTTTAATTGATTTTAAAATAGAATTTTTTGGACAAGCAGCCCATGCTTCTATGGATCCATGGAATGGAAGAAGTGCTTCTGATGCTTTAGAATTATATACTACAGGAATTAACTATTACAGAGAGCATGTAAAACCAACGGTTAGAATGCATTATCACATACAAGATGGTGGACAAGTAGTTAATGTCGTGCCAGATTATGCTAGATTATGGATGCGAGTTAGAGATACAAAACGATCTGGAATGATGCCTGTTTATGAACAAGCTAAAAGAATGGCAGAAGGTGCTGCGATTATGGCAAATGTAGATTATAAGGTTTCATTGATTTCTGGTATTTATGAAGTTTTAGTAAATAGAGAAGGCGGTAAGATTATGCAAAAGAATCTTGAGCTTTTAGGTCCTATAGAATATACGGATGCTGAAATTACTTTTGGTAAAAAAATACAAGAAGCGACCATGAAACCACAAATGGGTATGGATAGTAAAATTAAACCTTTAGAAAAAACGAGAGAGCATCCTGGAGGAGGCTCTACTGATGTTGGTGATGTAAGTTGGAATGTTGCGAATATAAATTTAGGAGTAACAACTGCACCAAAAGATACGCCTTGGCATTCTTGGGCAGTAGTTGCATGTGGCGGAATGAGCATCGGACACAAAGGACTGATTTACGCTTCTAAAGCAATGTCTATGACAATGTTAGATCTTTTTGAAAATCCAGATTTGGTAAGTAAAGTAAAAGCAGAATATGTAGAGCGTAAAGGAAGTGAAGTCTATACGGCTATTATTCCTGATGGACCACCACCAATTCCAAATCAAAAAAAATAATATCATGAGAATTTTATTTTAGCAGTTTTTAAAATATCTTCTTTCGAAAATAGTACTAAAAAAACCTTGATACAATTGTATCAAGGTTTTTGCATTTGTTTAGTAAGTTAGATTCTGACCTTAAAATTCGAGCTTTGAGTGTGACTCTATATCTTTTAAATTATGTTTGAGCTTTATGTTTTCCTATATCAACTTGTGTATTAGAGAGACTATACGAACTAATATAAGTACATAGTTGGCATACAAATTTCATGATTCTTCATTTTAACTGACATAGTTGCTGATTTCCTTTTTAGGGTTCCAATTATTTAAAGTCAGGTTTTAAAGTTCCACTTTGTTTTTATGAAAGGGTTACAGCAGTTTTCTTCATCTTTTAAGTGGACGATTTTATAGGTTTGTGAATTTTCGTTCTAACTTTATTTTTTTTGGCTTGATTTTGGCGTTTATGGCTTCTGTAAGTTTAAATTAAAAATGTTTGCTGCATAAGAATTATGCAAAGAGTATTTTTTAAAATTCAATAACATAGTATGATTCAAGTCAAAGAGAACAACACAGTAAAAGTAAATTATACAGGTAAATTATCTGACGGACAAATTTTTGATACTTCTGAAGGAAGAGAGCCAATAGAATTTACTTTAGGACAAGGACAATTAATACCTGGTTTTGAGAAAGGGTTAATCGACATGAAGTTAAATGAAAAAAAGACCATTACAATTTCTAAAGAGGAAGCGTATGGAGATGTTAATAAGGATTTAATACAAGAAGTTAATAAAACTGAACTTCCTCAAGACATGGCACCTAAAGTTGGTATGGGATTAGTTTCTAAATCTCCAGACGGTCAAGAAATGAATTTGATGGTGGTTGAAGTTAGAGAAGAAACGATCGTTATAGATGGAAATCATCCTTTAGCAGGTAAAGATCTTATTTTTGATCTTGAAGTTTTAGCGATTACAGAAGCAGTAGTTGCAAAATAAAGTAAGTCACTTATTTTTTAAATTACCAAAACAGCCTTTACTAAACAAGTTTTAGCAAAGGCTGTTTGCATGTATAGAAAGAAATATTATTGATGTAATATACTATAAAAGAGGCGATGCAAAAGCAGTTTTAATAATTTTACAAGTGTGATTATTGAAGATATCTTTTTTTAATTAGAAAATGAACCCCAAAATATATGACATTAATTTAAATTTTAAACAAATAATCAAATATTGATAAATATTAGGGTTTCACCATTTTTTTAAGGTGTTTGTTTGTGTAAATTAAAATAAAATTAGAATCTTTGCCTAGAGATAAACAAGACATGACTATTATTCAATTTCATCATCATCATTTTTACAATTGCAATCAAGCGATTTAAAGATGTATTGAATAAAATCAAGATATTAATAAACCCGTTTGAGCAAATCAAACGGGTTTTTTTTAGTTTTAAACCGTATTTGTTCAAGCACCAAATAAGATAAGAATGAGTACTTTAAGAATTGCAGTACAAAAATCAGGAAGATTAAATGAAGATTCAATGAGAATCTTAAAAGACATTGGTATTTCTATAGATAATGGAAAAGATCAATTAAAAGCAGCCGCTAGAAATTTTCCTGTAGAAGTTTTCTATTTAAGAAATGGTGATATTCCTCAATATTTAAAAGATGGAGTTGTAGATGCCGCTATTATTGGTGAAAATGTTTTAATTGAAAAAGGAGCTGACATTAAATTTATAGAACGTTTAGGTTTTTCTAAATGTAAAGTTTCTATTGCTGTACCAAAAGAATCTGAAGCAAATTCATTAAAAGATTTAGATGGTAAAAGAATTGCTACTTCGTATCCAAAAACCGTTCAAAAATTTTTAAAAGAGCAAAATATTGATGCACAATTACACACGATTAGTGGTTCTGTAGAAATTGCTCCAAACATTGGTTTAGCAGACGGAATTTGTGATATCGTTTCAAGCGGAAGTACACTATTTAAAAACGGATTAAAAGAGATTGAGGTATTACTAAAGTCAGAAGCAGTTTTGGCTGTTTCACCGAAAATATCTGAGGAAAGAAGGACTATTTTGAAAAAAATTCAATTTAGAATTCAGTCAGTTTTAAAAGGAAGAGATTCTAAATATATTTTGTTAAATGCACCAAATGACAAGTTAGATCTTATTTTAAACTTGTTACCAGGAATGAGGAGTCCTACTGTTTTGCCTTTGGCGGAAGAAGGATGGAGTTCTGTACATTCTGTAATTTCTAAAAATCAGTTTTGGGAAATTATTGATGAACTAAAAGAAAATGGTGCAGAAGGAATTTTAGTGTGTCCTATTGAAAAAATGGTACTTTAAGTGTCTGTCACTCCTGTGTAGGCAGGAATCTATAATTTGACTAAAAACGAAATACATTAAAAAGACTTTGGATTAATTTCAGGGTTGATTAACAAGTTTATCATGAAAACAATTATAAATCCATCAAAAAAAAATTGGCCTCAAATTTTACAGAGACCAACAAAAACTGTTGACGATATTGAAAGCACTGTCAATCAGATTTTTAATGATGTTCAAAGAAATGGAGATGCTGCAGTATATAAATACACAGAGCTCTTTGATGGTGTTTCTTTAGATAATAATATGGTTTCTATTCAAGAAGTAGATGCCGCAATTGCATTGGTTTCTTCAGCTCTAAAAGACGCCATAAACCTTGCAAAAGCAAATATCACGAAGTTTCATGTCGCACAAAAAACTAAAAAAGTATTTGTAGAAACAACAAACGGAGTTTCTTGTTGGCAAGAAAAAAGACCGATTCAAAAAGTAGGTTTGTATATCCCTGGAGGAACAGCTCCTTTATTTTCAACAGTTTTAATGTTGGCAATTCCTGCTCAAATTGCAGGTTGTAAAGAAATTGTGTTGTGCTCTCCACCAAATAAAGAAGGCAAAATCCATCCAGCAATTTTGTATGCTGCAAATTTATGTGGCGTTACAAAAATCATAAAAGTTGGCGGAATTCAGGCTATTGCTGGTTATACATTCGGAACAGAAACGATTCCGAAAGTTTATAAAATATTCGGACCTGGTAATCAGTTTGTAACGGTCGCAAAACAATTGTCGACCAAACACGGTGTTGCAATTGATATGCCTGCTGGCCCAAGTGAACTATTAGTCGTTGCAGATGATACTGCAAATGCAAGTTATGTTGCATCAGATTTATTAAGTCAAGCAGAACATGGAGCAGACAGTCAAGTAATTTTGGTTTCTACATCAAAAAAAATGATTCATGAAGTTTCTATTGAAATAGAAAAACAACTTTTAGAATTACCAAGAATTGACATTGCGCAGAAAGCAATCGCGAATTCAAAATCTATTTTTGTTGCCAATGATGAAATTGCTTTAGAATTAATCAACGAATATGGCCCTGAGCACTTTATTGTTTGTACAAATAACAATGATTTTTATGTTGATCATATAGAAAATGCAGGATCTGTTTTTATTGGAAATTACACCCCAGAAAGCGCAGGAGACTATGCTTCAGGAACGAATCATACCTTACCAACAAACGGATTTTCGAAAGCGTACTCAGGTGTGAATCTAGATTCTTTTACAAAGAGTATTACGTTTCAGGAGATTTCTAAAATAGGTTTACAAAACATAGGAGAATCTATTGAATTAATGGCAGATGCAGAAGGATTGCAAGCACATAAAAATGCAGTTTCAATTCGTTTAAAAGATATAAAATAACATGTTAATTGTCAGACTGAGCTTGTCGAAGTCTTTTTATTATGAAAACAAACTTTAACATCAACAACTTAATTAGAGAAAACATTAAAACTCTAAAACCGTATTCATCAGCAAGAGATGAGTATAAGGATGCAACTATTGTTGAAATGATTTTCTTAGATGCGAATGAAAATCCTTTTGAAAATGGTGTAAATCGGTATCCAGATCCGCAACAGCATAAAGTAAAAGAGTTGTTATCCGAAATGAAAGGAATTGACAAACAAAACATCTTATTAGGAAACGGTAGCGATGAAGTTTTAGATTTAATATTTAGAGTCTTTTGTGAACCAAATCAAGATAATATTATCACGTTGCCACCAACTTATGGAATGTATAGTGTTTTGGCGAATATAAATGCTATTGAAAACAGAACTGTATTATTAAATGAGGATTTTCAGCCAAAAGTAGATCAGATTTTAGAAGCAGCAGATGCACATAGTAAAATTTTGTTTTTATGCTCTCCAAATAATCCTACAGGAAATAGTTTTACGATGGATGCTGTTGAAGAATTACTGGTAAAGTTTAATGGTTTAGTTGTTTTAGATGAAGCCTATATCGATTTTTCATGTAAAGAAAGTTGGTTGACTAGATTGGCCGAATTTCCAAACTTAATTGTAACGCAAACCTTGTCAAAAGCTTATGGTTTAGCAGGAATACGTTTAGGAGTTTGTTATGCATCAAAAGAAATTATCAAAATTTTAAATAATATAAAACCGCCGTATAACGTCAACGAATTAACGCAGCAAAGAGCCATTAGTAGATTGCAAAAAATGGATGAAATTGAAAATGAAGTTGCACAATTAATTAGTGAAAGAAAACGGCTTCAAAAAGAGTTAGCATGTTGTGTCAGTTATATTGAAAAAGTATACTCTTCGGATGGTAATTTCCTATTGATAAAGGTTGATGACGCTACAAAACGCTACAATCAATTGATAGCATATGGAATTGTGATCAGAAATAGAACTACACAGCCATTGTGCGAAAATTGTTTGCGAATAAGTGTGGGTATTTGTGAAGAAAATCAGGCTTTAATTAGAGCTTTAAAAGCGATTCAATAAAATATAATTTGTAATTCCTGCGAAGGCAGGAATCTAAAATTAAAATAATCATGAGCAAAAAAGTATTATTTATAGACAGAGACGGAACTTTAGTATTAGAGCCACCTGTTGATTATCAATTAGATAGTTTAGAGAAATTAGAATTTTATCCGAAAGTATTTCAATACATGGCAAAAATTGCTTCAGAATTGGAGTACGAATTGGTGATGGTTACAAATCAAGATGGTTTAGGAACAACTTCTTTTCCAGAAGAGACTTTTTGGCCAGCTCAAAATAAAGTAATGACTGCCTTTGGAAAAGAAGGCGTTGTTTTTTCGGATGTTCATATCGACAGAACGTTTCCGCATGAAAATGCAGCAACCAGAAAACCAAGAACAGGTTTATTAACGAAGTACTTTTCTGAAGAGTATGATTTAGAAAATTCGTTTGTTTTAGGAGATCGAATTACAGATATGGAGTTGGCGAAGAACTTAGGTTCTAAAGGTATTTATTTGTCTGAAAATCCAACATTAGGAGCTGATGAAATAGAAACTCCGAAACAAGGAATTTTGGATTGTATCGCTTTAACGAGTGTTGATTGGTCAGAAATTTATGAATTTTTAAAGTTAAAAAATAGAGTTACTGAAATCACTAGAAACACCAATGAAACAAAGATTTATATCAAATTAAATTTAGATGGTTCTGGTAAAAATGATATTTCTACGGGTTTGTCGTTTTTCGATCATATGTTAGACCAAATTGGGCGACATGGAAATATGGATTTAACGATAAAAGTTGATGGTGATTTAGAAGTTGATGAACACCACACGATAGAAGATACCATGATTGCTTTTGGAGAGTTATTTAACAAAGCATTGGGTAATAAATTAGGCATCGAAAGATATGGTTTTTGTTTGCCTATGGATGATTGCTTGGCGCAAGTTGCGGTAGATTTTGGCGGAAGAAACTGGTTAGAATGGGACGCAGAGTTTAAGCGAGAAAAAATAGGAGATATGCCAACAGAAATGTTTTATCACTTGTTTAAATCGTTTACAGACGGTGCAAAATGCAACTTAAATATCAAAGCTGAAGGAACAAACGAGCACCATAAAATTGAAGGTATTTTTAAAGCCTTTGCGAAAGCAATGAAAATGGCGGTAAAAAGAGATGCGAATAAGATGTTTTTACCATCAACAAAAGGAGTGCTTTAGCCCATCTTAATCTTCCCGAAGGGAAGAAACACTCTTGTGGTTAACAGTTGTCATTCCTGCGGAGGCAGGAATCTATAAATAAAATAATGAATAAAGAAACACAAGATAGAAAATATAACAGTGAGGGTTTTTTCCCTTCGGGGAAAGTAAAAGGTGCTTCTGTTGTTATTATCGATTACGGCGCAGGAAACATCAAAAGCATTCAGTTTGCTTTTAAACGTTTAGGTATTGATGCTATTTTATCAAATACTATTGATGAAATAAAAGGGGCTGATAAAGTGATTTTCCCTGGAGTTGGGGAAGCAAGTTCTGCCATGAAAATGTTGCAAGAAAGCGGATTAGACAAATTGATACCTACTTTAAAACAACCTGTTTTGGGTATTTGCTTAGGAATGCAATTAATGTGTAATTCTTCTGAAGAAGGAAATACAAAAGGCTTGGGAATTTTTAATGTGGATGTAAAACGTTTTTCAAATGCTGTAAAAGTTCCACAAATTGGTTGGAATGTAATTTCTGATTTAAAATCAGGTTTATTTACAGGAATTAAAGAAAAAGAATTTATGTATTTAGTGCATAGTTTTTATGCTAAAAGCTGCAATGAAGCCATTGCAACCACAGATTATGAAATTGAATATGCATCCGCATTACAAAAAGATAATTTTTACGGAGTGCAATTTCATCCAGAGAAAAGTGGCGCAGAAGGGGAGAGAATTTTAAAGAATTTTTTGGAATTATAAATTATGCCAACAGCTAAAAGTAGTGAAAAATGAGAATAATACCAGCGATAGATATTATTGACGAAAAATGTGTTCGTTTAACAAAAGGCGATTACAGTACAAAGAAAATCTATAATGAAAGTCCGTTAGAAGTTGCCAAAGAATTTGAAGCTGCAGGTATTGAGTATTTGCATGTTGTAGATTTAGATGGTGCAAAAGCGAGTCAGATTATCAATTATAAAGTATTAGAACAAATTGCTAGTAAAACTAATTTGAAAATTGATTTTGGTGGTGGATTAAAATCTGATAAAGATTTAGAAATCGCTTTTAATTCAGGGGCAAATCAGATTACCGGAGGAAGTATTGCTGTGAAAAACAGTAAAATTTTTGAAAGTTGGATTGAAAAATATGGTGCTCAAAAAATCATTTTAGGAGCAGATTTTTATCCGGATACTTCAGTAGGAAAGATTGCTACAAATGGTTGGCAAGAAGAAAGCACGTTAGAATTAATTCCGTTTATTTCTGATTACCAACAAAAAGGAATTCAGTATGTAATTTGCACAGATATTTCTAAAGATGGCATGTTGCAAGGCCCGAGTTTTGAAACGTATGCTAAGATACTTAGCGAATGTCATGTTGAGCCTGTCGAAACATCTTTAAAACTAATTGCTTCAGGCGGAATTTCAACATTTGATGAATTGCCTAAATTAGCAGAAATGGGTTGCGAAGGTGTTATTATTGGAAAAGCGATTTATGAAAATAGGATTAGCTTGAAACAGTTGGAAGAATATATAATTAATAAATAGCCATTTACTTTTAGCAGTTCGCTATTCGTAAGCTGCCAAAAGTAAAAAGCAAAAAGCTATAATAATGTTAACAAAAAGAATAATACCTTGTTTAGATATTAAAAACGGAAGGACTGTAAAAGGTGTGAATTTCGTTAATTTAATTGATGCTGGAGATCCGATTACTTTAGCAAAACAATACGCTGAACTAGGTGCAGATGAGTTGGTGTTTTTAGATATTTCTGCCACTTTAGAAGGTCGGAAAACGATGTTAGAAATGGTTTTAAAAGTTGCGGAACAAGTAAATATTCCATTTACAGTTGGTGGCGGAATCTCTTCGGTTGCTGACGTAGATTTATTATTAAAATCTGGAGCAGATAAAGTATCTATAAATTCATCCGCAATAAAAAGACCGGATTTGGTCAATGAATTGGCAGAAAAATTCGGAAATCAATGTGTTGTTGTTGCTATTGATGCAAAACAAATTGACGGAGAATGGATTGTACATTTAGCAGGAGGAACAATTCCGACTGAAATCAATTTATTCGATTGGGCAAAAGAAGTAGAAGAACGTGGAGCAGGAGAAATTTTGTTCACTTCAATGAATAATGATGGGACAAAAGCAGGTTTTGCAAATGAAGCTTTGGCAAAATTATCAACCAAATTAAATATTCCTATTATTGCTTCCGGTGGAGCAGGAACTGTACAACATTTTATTGATACTTTTAATATTGGAAAATCGGATGCAGCATTGGCAGCAAGTGTTTTTCATTTTGGAGAAATTCCCATTTTAGAATTAAAAAAAGCATTAAGAGAGAATAATATTCCTGTTCGAATCTAAATCCTGTAAAACATAAAAATGAAAAAATTACAGATTAAAAATTACGAAGACAAATATCATAAACAGTTTAAAAAGATCTCTTTAGATTGGTTGAACGCATATAATTTGCACGAAAAAGCGGATGATGATTTATTAGACAATCCTCAAAAGTATTTAGATAATGGAAGTTTTATCTTTCTTGCACATTATAATGATGAAGTTGTAGGAACGGTAAGTTTAGGTCCTATTGATGATACTACTTTTGAAATAATGAAATTAGGTGTAGTTGATGCGTATAAAGGATTAGGGATTGGCAGGAAACTAATGCAGGTTTGTATTGATGTATGCATAGAAAAAGAAGTAAAACTGATTAGCTTAGAAACAAGTAGTAAATTAGAAAGCGCCATAAAACTCTACGAGAAATTTGGGTTTGTACATGTTGAAATAACAGATTCTTGCTATGAAACTACAGATGTAAAAATGGAATTAAAATTAAGACAATGAAGATAGATTTTAATAAAAATAACGACGGATTAGTACCCGCAATCATACAAGATGCAACTACAAAGAACGTTTTGATGTTGGGGTATATGAATGAAGAAGCATTCAATAGAACACAAGAAACCAAGTTGGTTACTTTCTATTCTAGAACTAAAAAACGTTTGTGGACAAAAGGTAAAGAAAGTGGAAATGTATTGAATTTAGTAGAGATAAAACTAGATTGTGATCGTGATACTTTATTGATTTTTGTAAATTCAAAAGGTCCGACCTGTCATAAAGGTTCTGATACCTGTTGGAACGAAGAAAACAATCCTACTTATGGTTTCTTTTCTACTTTAGAAACTGTTATTACAGAAAGAGTAGCGAACAAAGACACTCAACAATCTTATGTAGCCAGCCTATTTGACAAAGGCATTAATAAAATAGCTCAAAAAGTAGGAGAGGAGGCAGTAGAAACTGTTATTGAGGCAATGGATAATAATGATGAATTATTTTTATATGAATCCGCAGATTTGTTATTCCATTATTTAATGTTGCTGCAAGCCAAAGGTTTCACTTTAAAAGATATTGAAGCAGAATTAAAGAAAAGACATAAATAAAATCCATAAAATCAATTATTTATTAACTTTTAAGTGATAAAATATAATTGTTTCGTAAAGATAACAAACGCTCGCACATAAAATGCGAGCGTTTGTCATTAAAAAAAGAAACCTTCTATTTACGAATTATAAACAGGTGCTTACGAATTCTAATTTCAAGTACTTTGTAAATCCATCCTACACTAATTTTATAGTATTATAAACTATAAACATTGGTATTATGGAACAACAACCAAACAAATTTTTAAAATGGAACAAAACATCTACAACTGCAAGAATGATCATGATAGGCTTTTTAAGTCTAGTTTTACTCATCCCACTAATGTTTATAGAAGATTTAATTCAGGAACGTTCTTTTCGGCAGGAAAAAGTTTTAGATGAAATAAGTAAGCAATGGGGAAATGAAGTAGTTATTTACGGACCTATCGTAAAAGTGCCTTATAAGGTTTTTGTTGAAAAAGTAATTACTGATAAAAAAACAAAAAAAATAACTACAGAAACAATTGAACATATTAAATACGGATATTTTTTCCCTGATAAATTAGATATAAAATCAACTATAAATCCCGAGCAAAAAAAACGAGGAATTTATACAACCGCCGTTTTTAATAGTAAAATATTAATTAATGGAATATTTGATTCCTTAGATTTTAGCCAAAAAGAAATTGATGATAAAAATATACTTTGGGATAAAAGCGTGGTTTTATTAAAAACAACCAATGTAAAAGGAGTAAATAGTGTGCTTTCAATTAATATGGATGGTAAAAAATATGGGTTATCATCAAGTGGAACAAATGCTTATAATGATAATCAATACTATACTTTAGAAAGTAGTATGATTCCTTTAAAAGGGAAAAACAAAAAGATGAAACCTATTACATTCTCTTTATACTTTAGCGTTAGGGGTAGTAAAGAAATTCGTTTTATACCAATAGGAAAAGAAACCACAGCAGAAATAACTTCTAGTTGGAAAACAGCAAAGTTTATGGGGGAGTTTTTACCCTATAACCCAGACAAAATTAATGATGATGGATTTAATGCAAAATGGAACATTTTAGACATAAATCGTCCATTTTCTCAACAACACTTTAATCAGCTACCTTATCTAAATGACTTTGATTTTGGGGTTAATTTCAAAATTCCAGTAGATGAATATCAAAAAAGCGAGCGTTCTGCTAAATATGGGTTTTTGGTTATTTGTTTAACTTTTTTAGTGTTCTTTTTAATACAGACTATTAGTGAAATTTATATGCATCCATTTCAATATTTAATGATTGGACTTGCTCTTCTAATGTTTTACACTTTATTAGTTTCTATTTCAGAACATAGTAACTTTCTAAAAGCTTATGCTATTGCAAGTATTTCTGTCATAGGATTGATAACAGCGTATGCCAAAAACATATTAAAAAGTATAAAATTCATGCTATTTATAGCATCTTCATTAACGGTTTTATATGCTTTCATTTTTATAATTATACAATTAGAAAGTTATGCATTACTTGCAGGAAGTGTTGGTTTATTCATTATTCTAGCTACCGTGATGTTCGTTTCTAGAAAAATTGATTGGTCTAGCAATTAATTCTCTGATGACTTTATATAACAAAAAACCCTCATGATTTTGAGGGTTTTTCTGATGGTACGAATATGAGCATACAAGCGTGCAATTAATTACGTCTCGTTCTAATTTAACAATCGTTGCGGTATTAAAAATAAAAAATAATTATTAGCATTTTAGTAGTAATTTTGACGTCTTATAAAAATACTACGAATGAAGTTAACGAAATCAAAATTACTTATTTTACTCTCCTTCTTTGCAATTTATATTGTTTGGGGTTCTACTTATGTATTTAATAAAATTGCCGTTTCAGAATTGCCGCCTTTTTTCTTGGCGTCTCTGCGTTTTATTACTGCAGGACTTTTAATAATGGTCATTTCTAAAATTTTAAATTTTAAACTAGCCATTACAAAAAAGCAATTTTTAAATTCATTAATCGCTGGTTTTTTGTTTTTAGTGTACGGAAACGGAGTTTTTGTTTGGGCTCTAAAATACGTAGATAGTGGATTTGCTGCATTATTAGCGGCTACACAGCCTTTGTTTGTGCTTTTGTTAATGCGCTTAATAGATAGAAAACCCATGCAGAAGAAATCAATTATTGGAGTTTTATTGGGGTTGATAGGAATGTATTTACTGGTAAGTCAGCAAGAAATTACTTCTTCAGAAGGTAGTATTTTAGGAATTTTCATGATTTTTACGTGTGTCTTTAGTTGGAGTTATGGTAGCGTATTTGTGTCAAAAGCAGATTTACCAAAAAACTTTTTTGTAAGTACTGGTTATCAAATGTTAATTGCGGGTTTTATGCTGTTAATAGGAAGTTTAATTTTTAAGGAAACTTGGGTATCACCTTTAAATTGGAATACAGAGGTACAGTTATCAATGTTGTTTTTAATCACCTTTGGTGGAATTGCAGTGTTTACTGCTTTTAACTATTTACTAAAAAATGTGTCACCAGAAAAAGTAGCAACATCTGCATATGTAAACCCAATAATAGCGATGATTTTAGGATGGTATTTTTTAAGTGAAAAATTTACGGCACAATCAATTATCGCTTCTATCGTTTTATTAACAGGAGTCTACTTTATTACTTCAAGAAAAAGAAGATAGAAAACAATTTTGGAAACTAAAAAAGCTATAAAATACATGTTAATAAGCACTTTTGCTTTTGCATGTATGAACGCTACAGTTAAATACTTATCTGACGTAAGCACTTATCAAATTGTGTTTTTTAGATCTTTCGGTTCTCTTTTTTTTACATTCGGATTTTTATTAAAAAACAAAATTCCTATTATTGGAAACAATAATAAACTACTAATTTTAAGATCAGTAGTTGGCGCTACTTCGATGCTGCTTTTTTTTATGTCTGTTAAATATTTATCTATAGGCACTGCAGTTTCATTAAGGTATGTTGCTCCAGTTTTTGCAGCAATTTTTGCCGTTATTTTATTGAAGGAAAAAATAAAACGGTTACAATGGTTGTTTTTTGTCATTTCACTGATGGGCGTTTTTGTCTTAAAAGGATTTGATAGTCAATTAAGTACAATAGGTCTAATTTTGGTTATGCTAGCGTCTATTCTTAGTGGATTAGTATATGTAATCATTAGTAAAATTGGCAAGAGTGAGCATCCAATTGTGATTGTTAACTACTTTATGGTTTTTGCGACTATTTTAGGAGGCGTACTTTCTATAAATGATTGGGTTACTCCGAAAGGAAGTGAATGGGCTTTTTTAATGGCTTTAGGTGTCTTTGGTTATTTTGGTCAAGTATATATGACCAAAGCATTTCAAACAGCTTCAGCGAATATTATAGCTCCAATTAAATATGTTGAAGTTATTTACACTGCTACTTTTGGTATTTTCTTATTTAGTGAAATCTATACTTTTTACAGTTTCTTGGGAATCGCTTTAATTATAGGAGGATTAATTTTAAATATTTGGTATAAAGCCAAATTTAAAGACTCCTAAAAAATAAAGATAAATTACATTTCATCTACACAAAGCGACAACTCACAGTGCATAACTTACATATTATCTTCTAATTTTATTTGTAAGTAATAGAGAATATATATTTACGTATCAATTATATAAATCTATGAAAAAATTAAAATTGACTACGCAACAAAAACAAATTTTGAACACACTAGAAAATAAACATTTAACTAGTTTTCAAATCTTAAAAAAAGTAGATAATATTTCTTTAATACTAGTTCTTTATACGATTATGGATGAATTGAAAAGTTTAGGAGCTATAAAAAGTTATACAAAATGAAAAATTTCACTACACCTGTTAGTGATTTAAAAAATAATAAAATACATACTTGCACTGTAGATGTTCCTTGAAGAAGAACAATTACGGTGCTTTTTGTTTTTTAGTACTTAACTGTTTTTTTATGGTTTTGCGCTATGAAAATAAAATAAAAAAAACGCCTAATAAAATTCCAAAAAGCGGAACTAATTTTTTACGTTTATTTTGTTCTTTGAAGATAATTCCTCCAGCAACAACTGCAATCAAAATCTGACTTCTTTTTATCGCAGATAATAATAGTATTAATGCATCAGGATCTTGTAATGCTTTAAAATAAAAGTAATCGGCTGTTTGCAATAATATACCAACTGCTGGTATAGACCATCTCCATTTAAAAGCTTTTCTTTTTGTGGCATTAGGAAACCATGTGAAGGATAAAATTATGATTAAGATAAGTATGGTGTAAAAGCAAAACCAAAATTGTAGTGTCTGCGGATTCAAGGTTAAATGCTGAATTAAAAACTTATCATACAAGCCACTTGAAGCTCCTAAAAAAGTAGCCCCAATGATAGCATACACCCATTTGTTCTTTTTAAAATGGATTCCTTCTTTTTTTCCTAATCTAGAATATAATAATACGGATGAGATGATAAGAACGAAACCAATCCATTGTAAATAACTTGGTCTTTCTTGGTAAATAATGATTGCACCTATAAAGGTGAAAAAAGGTCCTGCAGAACGAATTGGAGTGACAATTGTTAGTGGTAAGTGCTTTAATGCTTGGTATGCCAAAATCCAAGAAGAGGTCATAATCAACGATTTTATAAGTATAAACCCATGAGTCTTCCAAGTAATATCTGTGATATAAAAACCTATTTTTTGCATATATTCTGGATACAAAATAGATCCAAAATAAAAAGGAAGGATTAATAAAAAACCCGCAGAAATCGTCCCTAATAATACAGGGAAAACTTCATTGCCTTGTACAGCATGTTTTTTACATAAATTGTGTAATCCTAAAAATAAAGCCGCTAAAAGTCCTAAGTACATCCACATAAT
>Ga0308012_10000749_pt1 | contig 18491 bp, 14 predicted proteins | sample Neamet179_FD_203133 | JGI IMG/M metagenome (GOLD analysis project Ga0308012, IMG submission 203133) | Marine microbial communities from water near the shore, Antarctic Ocean - #179 | ecosystem: Environmental > Aquatic > Marine > Unclassified | place: Southern Ocean | collected 2014-07-25 | reverse complement strand
AATTGTTCAAAAAGTAATTTTAGCAGCAACAGCAAGACACGCAGCACGTAAAGCCAGAGAAATGGTACAACGTAAAACGGTAATGTCTATTGGTGGTTTACCTGGTAAATTATCTGATTGTTCAGAAACTGATCCAGCACAATGTGAAATTTTCTTAGTTGAGGGAGATTCGGCAGGTGGAACAGCAAAACAAGGTCGTGATAGAAACTTTCAGGCAATTCTTCCACTGCGTGGAAAAATATTGAATGTTGAAAAAGCGATGCAACATAAAGTTTTTGAAAATGAGGAAATCAAAAACATGTTTACAGCTTTAGGTGTTTCTATCGGTACAGAAGAAGATCCAAGAGCTTTAAATTTATCTAAAGTACGTTATCATAAAGTAGTTATTATGTGTGATGCCGATGTCGATGGTTCTCATATTGCTACATTAATATTAACATTCTTCTTTAGATATATGAGAGAAATGGTAGAACAAGGATATATCTACATTGCAACTCCGCCTTTATATTTAGTGAAAAAAGGTCAAAAAAGAGAATATGCTTGGGATGACAATCAACGCGATTTAATTGCGCAACAAATGGGCGGTTCTGTGAATATACAACGTTATAAGGGTCTTGGTGAGATGAATGCTGACCAACTTTGGGACACCACTATGAACCCTGAATTTAGAACCTTAAGAAAAGTTGTAATTGATAGCGCTACTGAAGCTGATAGAGTATTTTCTATGTTAATGGGAGATGAAGTTCCACCACGTAGAGAGTTTATAGAGAAAAACGCGAAGTATGCGAATATAGATGCATAATTCATTAATTTCATAATACTAAAACACACCCTTAGAAAATTTCTAAGGGTGTGTTTTTTTTTTTAGAATTTTCTACCTCTTTATAAATTGATATTTAGATAATTGTAAGCCATCTTGTATTAATAAAATGTAAGTACCGGTTGCTAATTGATCGATATTAATTCTATTTCTTTCCACATTAAAATTAAAAATTCGTTTTCCGTTTATGTCATAAATTAATGGAACAACTTTACTTAGCATTACATTTTTTATCTGGATAAAATTGTGCGTCGGATTTGGGTACAAGACCGTATTTTCTAGATTGTAATCGACAACTTCCAAGGTACTTCCTTCTGTAATAGTGTGTGTTGTATTTATGGCAGGATTTGAAATGACATCTACTATTCCGGAAGGCCACGTAATTGTTAATGTTTGAACACTGGTGTCTTCTCCAATCCCAAAATGACCAGTGAGCGTACTCATATACCGAAAGCCTTCTCCAGAACGAATGTCTCTAATTTGAGTCCCTAAAGCACTAACAAGTTGTAATCTGGCACCAATACCATTTTTATTACTGGTGGTTCCTACTGTATTTATTTTGATCCAGTTGTTGTCATTTCCATCATTTTTATACCAACTTCCTTGAGAGTTAAGGACATCCAAAAAACCATCGTTGTTTAAATCGCCAATAGCACCTACCGGAAACGCAACATTAATAGGCGTAAAAGTCATGTCTTGGTTGTTGCGCATAATGGTATCATCTGCGGTAAAAATATCGAGGTACCCATCGTTGTCAAAATCGTAGGTAATATGCTCAGTACTTGTTCCTGTAAAAGTGTCTAAACCTGTGTTTTCAGTTACGTCAGTAAAAGTTCCATCACCGTTATTTTTCATGAATTTATGCGCACCATCAACAAAAGAACTTGCGCCTACAAAAACATCCATAAAGCCATCATTATCATAATCTCCCCATGCAGAAGACCATGTTTGAACAGGGTCGTGCAGTCCAGATTCGGTACTTACGTCAGTATATGTTCCATCTCCATTATTTCTGTGTAATTGATTAAATCTTGCGGAAGCTGCTGCTCCTCCTCCATTACATTTTGCAATGAATAAATCAACATCCCCATCGTTGTCATAATCTACCCAAAGAGAGGCGTAGTTTCCGCCACTAGGAGAATCTCCCAAACCGCCTTGCTGAAAATCTAAATTACCCGCACCATCATTGATGTAATAGACATTTGGTGCTACATCATGACAAGAGTATGCGTCTAAATTTCCATCATTATTAATGTCTATAAAATTGGTACGTTGACAAAAGACATATTCGTTTCCAGAAGTCTCAATATAGCTACTTCCATCATCGGAAGCTTTCATAAAAGTGACTCCAGAACCACTTCCATACAATAAATCATTGTAGCCATTTCCGTCAATATCTCCTGCAGCAATACTCCAAGACGGCAAGTAATCTGCATAGCTTGTTGGAAATTCAGTTTCTATAAAGCTCCCATCATTTTGTTGATGATTGATATGTATAGCTGTTGCGTTTACGCTAACAATATCATCTAAAAAATCGCCATTCATATCCACTATACAGTTTTTATAGTTTCCAGTTACACTAATCGATTGTTGTGTAAACGTAATAGGTTGGATGGTTATATCGTTTTCTGATAATTGAAAATCAAACCCTTGTCCTCCCCATCGGTTATCAAAAGCAATGTAGTACGTGTTTCCTGATAGCACATTAAAAGAAGCAGTAGAGAGATATCCAGTACCGCTATCATCATCACCACTAAGACAGGTTAAAGCAGCACAAACACCTGCATAAACATGAAAACGGGTATCAAGCCCATGATTTACAGGCAAGTCTGTTGTTAACGTTACGGTATAATCATTATCTGGAGTATAGCGATACCATTCAGCTAGCGTTGCAACGTCATTTCCGCCACTACAAATAAGGCTTGCTGGTTCAAATCCATTTATTTCAGTAATCGTATGCACTCCAGCAGTAATTGTCACTGCAGCACTACAACTGTCCTGAGAGGAAATAGCAAGACTTGTAAAAGATATCATAAATAAAAAAATGTTTTTTTTCATAAGAGATAGTTTTGGTGGTTATTCGCAGGTTTGTGTTAGAGAATTGATCCAGAGATTAATTAGCTCAACCCCTTCTTGATGTACAATTGTTCGACCAATTAATGGCATGCGTATTTCTTCATAATTGGAGCTTAATCGGTAGCTTATTACAGATTTCTCAGATCTTCCAGGTGCAACCACATAAGCAAGAGAACTTCCAATGTTTTCGTCAGGGACTACGCAAATACCCGCATTTGTTGGGTCAGTAGTGTCGTTAAACTCAAAACGTAAAGGTCTATATGAACAATGAGTTCCTTCAGAATGGCAGTGTGCGCAATTGCTGTCTAAGTACGATCGTGCTCTTAACGCAATTGGTTGTGTTGCATCATCCCAATCTACAATTGTTTGGATGTTTTCTGGAAGTCCTTCTTGTAGATAACCCACTTCAATCCACTTTAAAAGTTGGTTCTTTGTGCCTTCTTTATAAGTATAAAGATCATTTAAATTTTGAGGTTTTACACCAATAGCAATTGCATTGTCGTTCTGTTTATGACAAGTTAGACACTCAACAGCTGAAGGTATTTTGTAATTGATACTCGTATCAATACCGTTTAGATTCCATGTAATTGGTACTGAATGATTTCCGGTATCTAATATTGCTTCTGTTTGTGCTTCATTCCACACATAGTTGGCTAAAACCCACGTATTTTCTTTTCTAATAAGCATCCGTGTTTCTAGTATTTTTGTAGACCCTGTAGACTCCACATTATCGTAATAGAAATTTTTAAGTAAGACAGCGCCATCAGGAAAATCTAAAATAGTATGATCTTGGTTGTAGGTAGCATGTGCGTTTTCTGGCATCCACACAAAACGTTTTTTCTGAGCGTAATCTGTAAATAATTTTGAAATCGGTTTGAAAGGCAACACTCCATAGCTCGGTTCTTGATTAGCAATCGGCCCTTCAAAAAAGAGGTATTCAGAAAGTGTTTCGTAAGGAACTTCATTGATATCAAAAACAACAGGAGATATTTCTACAGGGATATAATGTTCTTCTGTACAAGAAAAAATAGTAACAAATACACAAGCAAGTGCGAGGTATTTACAAATAATATTGTTCATTAGATTGAATGTCTAAATTTTTTATAAAAATAGTTTTTTTTTTATGAAGTACAAAAAACAAGAATGGAAGTACTTTAGGGCAGAATCATACTTTGTTTTACAAAGTATGATTCTGCCCTGGCCTAACTGCTAGAAAGGCCATTATTAAAAAACTTTATAATTTATTTCATACCTTAGCTCCTTCTATTATAGAATCTTCTCTCCAGAAAAAATAAGGATGAAAAAAATAGCCGGAATCACTTTTATGTTCTTCATTGCGCTAAGCATAACCGCACAAGACATTGATCTGACATCATTTGCTTCAGGCTTTAACAAACCAGTGAACATACAACACGCAGGAGATAATAGATTATTCATTGTAGAACAAAACGGTGTTATTAAAATTCTGAATGCTGATGCAACTACAAATACAACTCCTTTTTTAGACATCAATTCACAAGTGAGTTCCAGCGGGAATGAACAAGGGTTACTGGGTCTTGCCTTTCACCCTAACTATATTACAAACGGATTTTTCTTTGTAAACTACACCAATAATTCAGGAAACACCGTTATTTCAAGATTTACTGTAAGCACAGATCCTTCTATAGCCGACATCAATTCTCAGGAAATTCTATTAACCATTGCACAACCATACAGCAATCACAACGGAGGTAGTATTGTTTTTGGCCCCGACGGATATTTATATATTGGCATGGGAGATGGCGGAAGCGGTGGAGATCCTGATAATTATGCGCAAAACACCACATCTCTTTTAGGAAAAATACTCCGAATTAATATTGATAATGGACTTCCTTATACTATTCCCACAGATAATCCTTTTGTTAGCGACACCAATATTACTGATGAAATTTGGGCTATAGGTGTACGGAATCCTTGGAAATTTAGTTTTGATAGCTTACAAGGTGATGTATGGATAGCAGATGTTGGGCAATACGATTATGAAGAAATCAACCACACCTTGAACGGCATGAGTGGACTAAATTACGGATGGAGATGTTACGAATCAAACTATGCATATCAAACTTCAGGTTGCCAAAACACAAGCAACTATACTTTTCCTAATGCAGAATACTCGCATACAGGAGGTGAATCATACCGTTGTTCTATTACAGGAGGGTATGTATACAGAGGAAGTCTGTATCCTGATCTATATGGATTATATTTCTTTGCAGATTATTGTAGCGATGAAATAGGCACCGTAGACCCTAGCAATAGTTATACCATCGCGTACAATACCCCTTCTATAGGGTCTTCATTTGTTTCTTTTGGTGTAGACAATAATAAAGAACTATACATTGCAGGATTAAATAGTGGCACTATTTATAAAATTATTGATACCACCCTATCAATAGATGACTTTTCGTTTTCAAACGCAATTACAATCAGTCCAAACCCAGCAAAAGACATTGTGCTCATTCAAAGTAAAACGTTTTCTACTACAATGCGTAAAATTGAAGTTTTCACCATATTAGGAAAAAAAGTAAGAACCATTACCATAGAAAACCTCAACACATACCAACTACATTTAGAGACTCTTTCTCAAGGCTTGTACTTTGTTAAAATAATAGCAAACAACAACGCTGTAGCTGTAAAAAAATTACTGATACAGTAATCTTTTATTCTTGTAAAAAATAACGGTGTGTAAAATTCACATTACTACTTATTTTTTACAAACATAGTACCTCTAATTATCAATAAATTATCTTATTTTTGCTTTTCAAAATTATCATAAAACTTAAAAAGAATACATATGAAAATTACAGTTGTTGGTGCAGGTGCAGTAGGTGCTAGTTGTGCAGAATACATAGCTATTAAAGACTTCGCAGCAGAAGTTGTTATTTTAGACATTAAAGAAGGTTTTGCAGAAGGTAAAGCAATGGATTTAATGCAAACTGCTTCACTAAACGGATTTGACACCAAAATTACTGGAAGCACAAACGATTATACTAAAACAGCTAATTCTGATATTTGTGTAATAACATCTGGAATTCCTAGAAAACCTGGAATGACTCGTGAGGAATTAATTGGAATTAATGCTGGAATTGTAAAGATGGTTTCTGCTAGTTTAATTAAGCATTCACCGAATACAATTATAATTGTTGTTTCTAACCCTATGGATACAATGACTTATTTAGTTCATAAAACTACAGGTTTACCTAAAAACAGAATTATTGGAATGGGTGGCGCATTAGATTCTGCACGTTTCAAATACAGATTAGCAGAAGCTTTAGGAGCTCCTATTTCTGACGTAGACGGAATGGTAATTGGAGGTCATTCTGACAAAGGAATGGTACCTTTAACAAGATTAGCAACTCGTAACTCTGTTCCTGTTTCTGAATTTATTTCTGAAGAAAGATTAGAACAAGTTTTACAAGACACCAAAGTTGGTGGCGCAACATTAACAGGTTTATTAGGTACTTCTGCTTGGTATGCTCCTGGAGCTGCAGTTAGTGCATTAGTACAAGCAATAGCTTGTGATCAAAAGAAAATATTTCCTTGTTCAGTTTTATTAGAAGGTGAATACGGTTTAAATGATCTATGTATTGGAGTTCCTGTTATTTTAGGTAAAAACGGAATTGAAAGCATTGTAGAGATTAACTTAAGTGATGCTGAAAAAGCACATTTAGCAGCATCTGCTGTAGGAGTTAAAGCAACAAACGGATTATTAGAACTATAAGATATAATTACTTTTTTAGTAATTAATAGACAGTAAAAAACCAGCCAAAAGGCTGGTTTTTTTTATGCTTAATATTTTTACTTTTAAGCTTCAAGAACTAAGACAATCCAGAAATAACACCATTATTGTCAATCGTCATATTTTCTGAAGCAGGAATTGCTGGTAAACCTGGCATGCGCATCATTTTTCCTAAAACAGGAATTACAAATTGTGCTCCTGCAGCGATTTCTATTTCTCTAACAGTAACAGTAAACCCTTCTGGCCTTCCTCTTAATGCGTCATTATCTGAAAAAGATTTTTGTGTTTTTGCCATACAAATCGCAAAATCATTAAACCCTAACCTATCAATTCGTCTTAAATTCAACTGCGCTAGTTTACTATATTCCACGTTTGCTGCACCATAAATTTCTTTCGCAATGATTTCTATTTTTTCTTTTATTGGAGATTTCCAATCATATAAAGGTTTGTATTGAGTCGCTTTATTTTCAACTACATTTACAACTGCTTTTGCTAAATTTCTAGTTCCTTCACCTCCTTTTGCCCAACCTTCAGACAAAACTGCTTCTACACCTAAACTTGCACATTTTTCAATGATAAAAGCTACTTCTTGATCAGAATCAGATACAAAAGAATTTATTGCCACAACTGGCTCAATATTAAATTTTCTGATATTTTCTATGTGCTTTTCAAGATTTTTAAATCCTTCAACAACCTTTTCTAAATTCGGTGTATTATATTCTTCTGGTTTTGCGCCTCCATGGTGACGTAAAGCTCTAATTGTCGCCACTAAAACCACACATTTAGGATTTAGGTTTGCAAATTGTGATTTTATATTCAAGAATTTTTCTGCACCTAAGTCTGCACCAAAACCTGCTTCTGTAACTACATAATTAGATAAAGACAATCCCATTTTAGTCGCAATGATTGTATTGGTTCCTTGTGCAATATTTGCAAAAGGACCTCCATGAATTATAGCCGGATTTTCTTCTAAAGTCTGTACCAAATTAGGTTTTATAGCATCTTTTAATAAAATTGCCATTGCATTCTCCGCTTTTAAATCACGTGCAAAAACAGGAGATTTATCATGTCTAAAACCGATGAAAATATCACCTAATCTTTTCTTTAAATTATCTAAATCTGAAGCCATACATAAAATTGCCATCACTTCTGAAGCAGGAGTAATATTAAATCCATCTTGTCTTGGAACTCCGTTTGCAGTTCCTCCCAACCCAATTGTGATATCTCTTAGAGAACGGTCATTCATATCTATGACACGTTTCCAAAGAATTGTTCTAGGGTCTATGTTTAGATTATTGGTTTTACTTTGAATATTGTTATCAATTAAAGCAGACAATAAATTATTGGCTTTTTCAACAGCATTAAAATCACCCGTAAAGTGCAAATTAATATCTTCCATAGGTACAACTTGCGAATACCCACCACCGGCAGCTCCACCTTTTATTCCGAAAACAGGTCCTAAAGACGGCTCTCTTAAAACGACTGTAGCTTGTTTACCTATTTTATTTAACCCTTCTGTTAAACCAATAGAAACTGTTGTTTTACCTTCACCAGCAGGAGTTGGTGTCAAAGCCGTAACTAATACTAAATTATTTTTAGCAACCTTATCATCATCAATTAAAGACAATGGAAGCTTGGCTTTATATTTTCCATACATCTCTATATCATCCTCATCAACCTTTAATTTTTTAGCAATATTTTTTATATGTTGTAGTGTTTTTGCTTGCGCAATTGCAATATCTGATAAATGTGTCATCTCTATAATTTAGGCGTTATAATTTTATAAATTTCAGCGAATAAATATAGTCAAATTTAAGGCTGTGAGAAATTTATAAAATCAGTAATTAAAAAATCATTCAAAAACACCTCATAAATGTGAGAAAATAATTGCTTGGACTACTTTGAAATACTATATTTGCTCGTTTTAAAAAAAAGTCGACATAAAATAAATAACATGCAAAACAAAGGACTTATTAAGTTATTCGCAATCCTTTTTGGATTAGTGAGTTTATACCAATTATCATTTACTTTTTTAGCCAATAAAGTTGAAGATGATGCAGCTACCTACGCTAAAAGTAAAGTAACTGACAATGACGCAAGACAAAAAGCTACTTTTGAAAGAAAGTATTTAGACAGTGTTGCCAATAAAAACATCTTAGATATTGGTGTTGCACAGTACAGCTACAATGATGTGAAAGACAAAGAAATGAATCTTGGTCTTGATCTAAAGGGTGGTATTAATGCAATTTTACAAGTATCTGTAAAAGAAGTTTTAAGAAGCTTAACAAATGATTCTAAAAACGAAGCTTTTAACAATGCATTAAATGCAGCTGACGGAAGACAAAAAGATAGTAATTCGAATTACTTAGATCTGTTTTTTGAGGAATTTGAAAAAATTGCTGGAACTACAAAATTAAGTGATCCATCTATTTTTGGAACGAAAGCTTTAAGCGAAAAAATAGCTTTTGATGAAGCTAACGCTACCGTTAAAGAAACTTTACAAGAAGAAATCAACAGTTCTATTGGTACTGCGTTTGAAGTATTAAGAAGTAGAATTGATAAATTTGGGGTTACTCAACCAAACATTCAAAGAATTGGAAATTCTGGTAGAATTCAAATTGAATTACCAGGAGCTAAAGATATTGAGCGTGTTACGAAACTAATTACTAGTAAAGCTGAATTACAGTTTTGGGAAGTGCATACAAATGCAGAAGTTCAAAACTTTTTCTTTGCTGCAAACAGTAAAGTTGCTGAATTGTTAAAAGATGACACCGTCTCAGAAGAAGAAAAAGACGCTACTGAAAAAGATGATATTGATAATTTATTAGGTGAAGCTGCAGATTCTACGAAAGTTCAAAAGAATTTATTCACGTACTTATCTCCAAATATTGCACAATCTCAACAACAATTAAGTTCTTTAGTTGCACAAGCTAGAGTTTTAGATACTGCAACAGTAAACAATTTATTAGCTAAAAAAGAAGTAAGAGCTTTATTACCTATAGAATTGAAATACACTAAATTTTTATGGGATTACAAATCTATAAATGGTGATGGTGGTACAAAGTTAATTGGTTTATACGCTATAAAAGGTAACAGAAATGACAAACCAACCATTGAAGGTGACGTTATTTTAGATGCTAGTCAAGTATTTGATCAATTAAACAAGCCAGAAGTTAGCATGACTATGAATAGTTCTGGTACGAAACAATGGGCTAAAATGACTGCTGATAATGTTGGTAGTTTTGTAGCTGTTGTCTTAGATGACTATGTGTACACTGCACCTTCTGTAAACCAAGCGATTACTGGAGGTAGAACTTCTATTTCTGGAGGAACAATGACCGTTGCTGAAGCAGAAGATATTTCAACTGTTTTAAAAGCTGGTAAATTACCTGCAGCTGCAAGAATAATTCAAGCAGAAGTTGTTGGACCATCATTAGGACAAGAGTCTATTGATGCTTCTATAAATTCATTTGGTTTAGCAATTATCTTAGTTTTACTATGGATGATTTTATACTATGGAAAAGCTGGTTTATATGCTGATATTGCTTTGGCAATAAACATCTTATTTATATTCGGAATTTTAGCATCTTTTAATGCTGTGTTAACTTTACCTGGAATTGCAGGTATTATCTTAACAATTGGTATGTCTGTAGATGCAAACGTAATTATCTTCGAAAGAATTAAAGAAGGTATCTATGGTAAAAAAGGATTAAAACAATCTGTAGAAGAAGGTTTTTCTATAAAAGGAGCATTATCTGCAATTATTGATGCAAATATCACAACCTTATTAACGGGTATTATTCTGTATATTTTTGGTACAGGTCCAATTAAAGGTTTTGCTTTAACATTAATGATTGGTATCGCTACTTCATTATTTACTGCTATTTTTATCACTCGTATTTTAATTGACAAAGCAATTAATAAAGGAGGTAACTTAACATTCAACACTTCTATCTCTAAAGGATGGTTCCAAAACATTAATGTTGAATTCTTAAAGAAACGTAAAATTGCTTACATCATTTCTGGTGGAATTATTATTGCTGGAATTATTTCAATATTCTCAATCGGATTAAAGCAAGGAGTTGATTTTAAAGGAGGACGTTCTTATGTTGTTCGTTTTGATCAAACAATGAGTGCAACTGAAGTTTCAGGGGCATTAAAAGGTGCATTTGGTACAGCTCCAGAAGTAAAAACTTATGGTTCTGATAATCAATTAAAAATCACAACAGTTTATCAAATTGAAGAAGAAGGACAAGAAGTAGATGAGCAAGTTCAAAATGCTTTATTTACAGGATTAAAGCCGTATTTAGGAACAACTTCATACAATGACTTTAAACCTGGATTTGAAAAAGAAGGAAATGGCGTTGGAGTTATGAGCTATATGAAAGTAGAGCCTACCATTGCAGATGATATTAAAACATCAGCTTTATATGCAGTACTTGGTTCTCTATTAGTAGTTTTCTTATACATCTTATTACGTTTTAGAAAAGTATCTTTCTCTATCGGAGCAGTAGTTGCCGTTTTCCATGATGTATTAATTGTATTAGGTGTATTTTCTATTACCTACAACATTATGCCTTTTGATATGGAAATTGGACAATCATTTATTGCAGCCATACTAACAGTAGTTGGTTACTCACTAAATGATACGGTTGTAATTTTTGATAGAATTAGAGAGTTTACAGGAGCGCATCCAGACTGGAAATACAGTGAAGTTGTAGACAGAGCATTAAGCTCTACTTTAGGAAGAACCATAAATACTTCTTTAACAACATTATTAGTAATGTTAGTGATCTTTACATTTGGTGGAGATTCTATTAAAGGATTTATGTTTGCTTTGATTATAGGTGTAGCAGTTGGTACATATTCATCATTATTTGTGGCAACACCAGTAATGTATGATACCTCTAAAAAAGAAGAAAAAAATAAATAATTATATTTTTAAATAAATTAAAACCGTTTTTAATTTCTGAATCTCAGATTAAAAACGGTTTCTTTATTCAAATATAGCTACTATCTTTGCATTCTCATGAAAATCATTAAACTTCACGATTTATACTTTAAACCTTATATTAATAAGGATGAAATTTCTGCGATTGTAAAATTCCTTGCACAACAAGTAAAAGCTGATTTACCAAAAGATGAAGTCCCTATTTTTGTAGGAATTTTAAACGGGTGCTTTCTTTTTGCTGCAGATTTTATTAGAGAATTTAACGGAGACTGTGAAGTTTCATTTGTAAAATTAGCTTCATACAACGGTACTTCTTCTACAGAAAAGGTAAAACAATTAGTAGGTATTAATGAAGATTTAACAGGCAGAACTGTAATTATATTAGAAGACATTATAGATACTGGTAATACGCTCCAAGAAATTTACAATATCTTTAGAGATAAAAACTTAAAACAACTAAAAGTAGCCACGTTATTTTTTAAGCCAGATGTTTTTAGAAAAGAATTACCAATAGACTATATCGGAAAAAGTATTGAAGATAAATTTATTGTTGGTTACGGATTAGATTACAATGGGTTAGGTCGAAATTACCCAGCTATATATCAATTATCAACACAACCAAAAATGAAAAACATTGTATTATTTGGTCCTCCAGGAGCAGGAAAAGGAACGCAAGCAGAATTTTTAAAGAATAAGTACAATTTAGTACATATTTCTACTGGTGATGTCTTTCGTTTCAACATAAAAAAACAAACTGAGTTAGGTTTGTTGGCCAAAAAATATATGGATGAAGGAAACTTAGTTCCTGATAAAGTAACCATTAATATGCTAAAAGCTGAAGTTGAAAGAAATGCTGATGCAAAAGGTTTTATTTTTGATGGTTTTCCAAGAACAGAATCTCAAGCTGAAGCATTAGATGTTTTTTTAGCTGAAAAAGGAGAACAAATAGACGGAATGATAGCATTAGAAGTTCCAGAAGACACTTTAGTAGTACGTCTATTAGAGCGAGGAAAAACTAGTGGTAGAACTGATGATACTGATGAAACAAAAATCAGAAATCGTTTTAATGAATACAATACAAAAACAGCTGTTTTAGAAAGCTATTTTGAAACTCAAAATAAATACTACGGAATTAATGGTGTCGGTTCTATCGAAGAAATTGCACAACGAATTTCAAAAGTGTTTGATACCCTTTAAAATGTGTAACTTTGTGCTTTTTTAAAGGTGTAAACTTTTAAAAACATCATACGCACTGCAATTACACCATTTAACAATTACACAACAATTATGACTGAAGGAAATTTTGTCGATTATATAAAAATATATGCCGCTTCTGGAAAAGGCGGACAAGGTTCTGTGCATCTTCATAGAGAAAAGTACATTACCAAAGGTGGACCTGATGGTGGAGATGGTGGACGTGGAGGACACATTATTTTACGTGGTGACAAAAACATGTGGACGTTGTTTCACCTAAAATTTAAACGTCATTTTAGAGCTGAAGGTGGTGGTGCAGGTAGTAAAAGTAGAAGTACAGGTCATGATGCTGAAGATATTTTTATTGATGTTCCTTTAGGAACTATCATAAGAGATGCCGATACAGACGAAATTATTGTAGAAATTACAGAAAATCAAAAAGAAGTAGTTTTATTACAAGGTGGAAAAGGTGGACTAGGAAACTGGAACTTTAAATCTTCTACCAATCAAACGCCAAGATATTCGCAACCAGGAATAGATGGTTTAGATGGTTGGTTTAGAATGGAATTAAAATTATTAGCTGATGTTGGTTTAGTAGGTTTCCCAAATGCGGGTAAATCAACTTTATTATCAGTTTTAACATCTGCAAAACCTAAAATTGCAGATTATGCTTTTACAACCTTAAAACCAAACTTAGGAATTGTAGAACACAGAAACCATAAAACATTTGTAATTGCAGATATCCCTGGAATTATTGAAGGTGCTGCAGAAGGAAAAGGTTTAGGGCATCGTTTCTTACGTCATATAGAGCGTAATTCTGCTTTGTTATTCTTAATTCCTGCTGATAGTGATGATATCAACAAAGAATATGACATTCTTTTAAATGAGCTTAAAAAGCACAATCCTGAGTTGTTAGATAAAGACAGATTACTGGCTATTTCTAAAACGGATATGTTAGATGAGGAGTTACAAGCAGAAATAAAAGCAGAGCTACCAAAAGGTGTTGACGCTATATTTATATCGTCTGTTGCCCAAACTGGCTTGCAAGAATTAAAAGACAAACTTTGGGAAATGCTGAACTAGTTTAAAACACTAATTTCACTAATTTACACGAATATTTTTTAGTCTGTCATTCCGACTTTAAGAGGAATCTCAAGATGTAATTTGTTTTGGAATAAAAGGTTCTTCAATCGTTTCTTTTTTCAGGATGAAAAGAGCTATACTATTTTAAAAGAATTCTGATAGGTAATCTATACTTTGTAGTTACTGGAATTCCCCTTTTAATAGCTGGATAAATATTCGTTAATTTTTGAACACTCTGTTGCAATAAGCTATCTAACTGAGGTAATTGCTGTTTTAAATTTTCTGTGGAGGTAATTTCTTGAAAAATAATTTTTCCTTTTGAGTTGATTAAAATATCCACAAAAACCACTTCATCAATAGAATCTTTAATTGTTAAAGAGTGCTTTTGCAACTCCGCTCCTATTTTTTGATGAATGGTATTCCTAAAACAATCCGCTTTTTTTGTTTTATCAATAAGAGAATCACACACTTTAAAAGACGGTGAAAAATCTACCGAAGTAAAGTCTACAATGGTATCTAAAACTTGTAAATCTTTATTTCTTGGGAATGATAATTTATCGCACGAAGTGCAAAAAACAACTACTATCAAGAAAGTGAAAAAACGCAAAAACATAAAATAATTTATTGTGTGAAATTACTAAATTTTGTTGACATTTATTTTAAACTTTCTCATCTTAAAAAACACTCCTTTTTAATCTGTTTTATTCTACTTCGTACAAGCTTTGTCTGTATTGTAAAAGGCTTTATTAACTGACACAAAGTATTGTCACTTCCTTTGGCAAACAAACTATCTGACACAGAAAAAGTCGAAGTTTGCGCTTCGACTTTTAGGATTGTAAATAACAATACAATTAAAATTTTCTTTTTCATAGTTTAATTTTATTCTACTAAAATAGTAAAAGGAATGGAATATTTAACAGCGACAGCTTTTCCATCTTGTTCGCCAGGAACCATTTTTGGTAAAGAATTCATTACCGCGATTACTTCTTCTTTAATATCTATATGTGGTGCTCTTGCTTGCACATCAACTATATTTCCATTTTTATCAATTTTAAAACCAATAAAAACTCGTTTCTTTCCAGAAGACAATCCTAAATTATTTACCATTTCAGCATCAAAGTTTCTACCAAAATGTTGTTGAACCTTTTTTGAGAAACATTTTTTATCTCCAGAGTCACAACCAGGAAACGTTGGTGCTTTGTCAATTGTCATAAAGGAAACTCCATCTGTTTCTGTATTATTTTTTGTAGATTCATCTCTTTTCATTTTTGAAAAATCTATAATAGTTGCCATTACTTTTCTATTGTTTTTTCTTTTGTAGATTTTGTGTGTATACATATCAGAAAACTTAGTTTTAGATATTTTATTTATCCTATCCATAAATACATCATATTCAGATTTTTCATTATCAGTAAGATCACCATAAGTAACTTCTACTCCTGCTGGTTTCCCTATACCCAAATAACTATCTAAATAGGTTTCTTTTTCACCTTTACGAACCTCAACACCTTCCTTCATTTCAAAGTATTTAGTTTGTAATTCTTTCTTACTTTCAACGACATCTGCTGAAAGGTTTTCAGAACAAGAAGTATAAAAAAGCATACTTGCTAATACAGGTATCAATACCAAATACTTTAACTGATTCATTTTTTTTGATTGTTTCTTTGTCATCATAATAATTCTTTTTTTAATTAATGATTGTTTATAAAATTGATTGATAAACGAAATGTTTTCAACCTGAAAAAAGTTGGATAGTAAATTATTTATATACGCTTCTTTACTTTCTGATTTGGCAACAATTGCATCAGAAATATATTCATGAACGAGTGTAATTCTCTTTTGATAGAAGTAAATCATAGGATTAAACCACATGGCAATTTTTAGAAATTCGAAGAATAACAAATCCAAAGAATGTTTTTGTTTGCTGTGTATTAATTCATGCTGAATGATGTTTTCTTGTTGAGAAGCAGGGATTTCTTCCCCTAAAAATATATAGTTGAAAAACGAAAATGCTTTGGTTTGATTTGGAATAAAAATCAACGTGAAATCCGCTTGCTTTGCAACTTTGTATTTTCTAATTAAATTGATAATCTTACCTAATTTCATCAAAAATAACATCGAAAAAAGAGCAACTCCCAACCAAAAAAAGATATGTATATAATTACTCGATTGATAAAAAGGAATATTCTGAATTGCTTGCTGAATGACCCTTTCTGGTGAAAGCATAATTTCTGGTAAATACACAATATATTCTTGCGGAACCGCTTTTTGAAAGCTTGGTATTTTTATCAACGGAATTAGAAACGATAAGATGGGCGTACTTAATAAATACCACCTGTTTTTTGTAAAGAAGGTTTCTTTGCTTAAAAAGAAGTCATAAATCGCCAAGAATAAAACTTGGAATAATATAACTTGAAGGATATAATTTATCATAGGTTTATTTTTTACTGAATACTGCAACTGCAAACTGAATACTAAAAAACTACTTCTCTTTATTCACTTCTTTTAAAATGGACTCTAATTCAGCAATATCCATCTTGTTTTCTTTTACAAAAAAAGACACCATGCTTTTAAAAGATCCATCAAAATAACCATTCATTAATTTGTGTAAACTTTGGTTGCTATAGGTTTCTTTTTCAATAATTGGATAATACACATAGCCTCTACCCTGAGGTTTGTGCCCAACAAATTCTTTATTTTCCAAAATTCTAATAATGGTAGAAACGGTGTTGTATGCTGGTTTTGGCTCTGGTAATTTCTCAATAACTTCTTTTACAGATGTTTCTTGTAAATCCCACAAAACTTGCATTATTTGTTCCTCTGCTTTTGTTAATTGTTTGCTCATAATTTTCAACTAAATTGTTAGTTCAACATCACAAATATAACTAAAAAATTAGTTTAAACTAATTTTTTAGTTGAAAATGCTGTAACAAAAGAATTCTAGTTTCGTCTAATGATTAGAAATTGTTAGTGAGAAAAAGGAATAACACCAGTTTAAATAGTTAAAGGCACATTATAAATGGTATGTTATTTTTTAAAAAAACGGATTACATTTACGCTAACGATTGTCTGTCTGAGCTTGTCGAAGACTTTTTTGAGTAATAAACATCCTTCGACAAGCTCAGGAAAACATTTTGAATTTTAATGGTTACGGCGTTATAAAATAAAATAGGTGTAAAACCTACAAGGTTTTTGAAACCTTGCAGGTATAATTATAAAAAAACCACTTTATTCCTTGCAGACACAAGCTCTTCAGAAGAAAAAATTAACTATGGATCTATTTTTAGTACTACTAGGTTTCTTATTTGTATGTCTAGGAATCGTTGGTAGTTTTCTGCCAATTTTACCCGGACCTTTAACAAGTTGGGTCGGCTTATTATTTTTATACATGACAAAAGTTATCCCTTTAGATTGGGTATTTCTAGGAATCACGCTCGCAATTGCTTTGCTAATCTGGATTCTTGATTATTTTATTCCTGCAATTGGGACAAAACATTTTGGAGGTACAAAATATGGCGTTTATGGAACCACAATCGGTTTAATTGTTGGCTTGCTCTCTCCGATTCCTTTCGGAATGTTATTCGGTGCTTTCTTCGGAGCTTTCTTTGGAGAATTACTGTATGACAAAAAAGACACCAACCGGGCTTTAAAAGCTTCATTTGGTGCCTTTGTAGGCTTCTTAGCATCTGTAACTATTAAATTTTCTATAGCGACAGTATATGTAATTTTATTCCTGATAAAGTTCTGGGAATATAAAGGTGAATTCTTTTAAAAATTATTCCTTTTCTGGCATTTTCTTCACATAATCAGTAATAATTACAATCTGTGTTGGGCCAACTTTACCTTCAATATGTTTCGCATTTTCATGATCTAAAGAAATTCTTCTTACAGCTGTTCCTTGTTTGGCAACTAAACTAGATCCTTTTACTTTTAAATCTTTTATTAAAACAACAGAATCTCCTGCTTGTAAAATTGCACCATTTGCATCTCTGTGAATGATCTTTTCGCTATCATCTAAATGATCTCCAGATTCTTTTGCAAAACGCAAATCATCATCCTCTAAATACATCATATCTAACAAATCTTTTGGCCAACCTTCATTTCTTAAACGAGACAACATTCTCCAAGCAACAACCTTTACAGCTCTGTGCTCGCTCCACATAGAATCATTTAAACATCGCCAGTGATTAGCATCTGTTTCTTCAGGAGTATCGATTTGAGTTGTACAATTTTCGCAAGCTAATAAACTTCCATCTACTCCACTACCACCAACCGTTGATGTTGGTTTTACTTCATAAATTGATACATTATCTTTTGAAGTACACAATTCGCATTGATTTCCACTTCTATTTTCTAAATCTTGTTGTAAACTCATTTTATTTTTGTTTTAAAAAAACAAAAATACATTTATTAAACTCCAAACACAACTCCAATTATTTTTAAAATTATCCTTATTTTTAACCTTTAAAAACAATTCTATGGAATTAAAATCTGAACGGCTCATTCTTTCTGAATTTACTAAAAATGATGCTTCCTTTTTTTATCAATTGGTAAACGAACCTGCATGGAAGCAATATATAGGAGACAAAAAC
>Ga0308012_10000742_pt1 | contig 18744 bp, 16 predicted proteins | sample Neamet179_FD_203133 | JGI IMG/M metagenome (GOLD analysis project Ga0308012, IMG submission 203133) | Marine microbial communities from water near the shore, Antarctic Ocean - #179 | ecosystem: Environmental > Aquatic > Marine > Unclassified | place: Southern Ocean | collected 2014-07-25 | reverse complement strand
AGTATTATTCGCACGTTTAAAATAGATCCTATGGGCTTAATTGAAGGTCTTAAAGACGTTAGAGAGCAGAAGTTAAAGGGTGAATCAAGTCAAAATTTGGAGGGGCAATTAAGTGCTAGTCCTAGTTCTAATTCTGATTGTTATACCAATGTCATTAGTGGTTTTGACGGCGCATATTTTTCTCGCGAATCACATTTTTTACCTGACATAATCGAATCCCTCTGGTTAGAGCGAGATAAAGCAAAGCTGCAAAAAAATGCAGCTTTATCGCAAGCGATTAAGATCATAATGAACAGTTTTTATGGAATCTTAGGCTCTACAGGATGTCGCTTCTACGACCCGAGGTTGGCGGGCTCTATTACCAAACGCAGTCACGAAATACTAAAGAAAACCAGTGTCTGGATTGAAAGTCTAGGATATCAAGTTATATACGGAGATACAGACTCTCTTTTTGTTTCTATTGGCGCAGAAAAATCCAAAAAAGAGGCACAAACATTAGGCTTAGAGCTGCAATCGTATATAAATGCTAAGTGGCAAGAACAAATCAAGCAGGAGTTTAAGATTGATTGCCAATTAGATATTGAATTTGAAACACATTTCACCAAATTTCTAATGCCAACAATACGCGGAATGAATAACGTAAAAGATCAAAAAATTATTGGAACCAAAAAGCGTTATGCCGGTGTTTCGAATGGGAAACTAGTATTTAAGGGGCTTGAAACAGTCAGAAGTGATTGGACTGAACTGAGTAAAGACTTCCAGCAAGAGTTATACCGATTGGTTTTTTGTGACAAACCAATTGAAGAATATATTAATAAAATTGTTGGTGAGCTAAGACAAGGACTTCATGATGAGCGACTGATATACAGTAAAAAAATCAGACGTAAACTCGGTGACTATGTAAATACGCCACCACATATTAAAGCCGCCTTAATCGCAAATGAAAAAATTGAAAAAGTACGTGTAGCTAATGAAAAGCTTAAAGAACAAGGTTCAAAACTTGAGTATGAACCATCAAAATATAAGCATAGAAGTTTAATTAGGTATGTTATTACACTTGATGGTGTCCAACCCTTAGAGTTTAATACCAGTAAACTTGATTATGATTTTTACGTAGAAAAACAACTTAAACCGATTGCAGATGACATTTTACCTTTTATTGGAAAAAACTTTGAATCTATTGCGGGCAATCAAATGGGGTTATTCTAAATCAATTAGTGAAACACTTGGGTAACGGTACACTTCTAAATTATGTTATTTACACTTTTTCTTTAACAATTCCTAGCCAGTTATCCGAATTCGGGTTATAAATACTGTATGAAAGTTTTAGATGGCTAGATAGCTGAAGTAATTCAATAAAGGCCTAGATACGTAGTGTAAATTTGAGTAATGATCACTATGATAATAATCTATTACAAAAGCTAAGTAAGCAAGATAATGAGAGTAATATGAAACAAGATACTAAAATAGTAAATGCAGGTCGTAGTCCTAAGTGGACAAATGGTGTAGTAAATCCTGCTGTTACACGTGCATCAACCGTGGTATTCAATACCGTTGCAGAAATGAATAATGCTGTAGCTAATCGACATAATCAAACCATGGTGTATGGGCGAAGAGGTACAACAACGTCTTTTGCTTTTAGTGATGCAATGACAGAACTAGAAGGTGGGGCAGGTTGTGCTTTATACCCATCTGGTACTGCTGCTATTACTAATGCAATTTTAGCTTTTGTTGAACAAGGTGATCATATATTAATGGTTGATAGTGCCTACGAGCCTACACGTGATTATTGTGAAAAAATACTAACAAAAATGGGCGTAACAACTACATACTACGATCCTTTACTTGGCGCAGAAATTGAATCCCTTATTCAAGACAATACCCGTCTAATATTCTTAGAATCTCCTGGCTCTATTACTATGGAAGTTCAAGATGTACCTACGATAAGTGCTATTGCGCATAAGCATGATTGTATTGTAATGCTCGATAATACATGGGGTGCAGGCATTAACTTCAAACCTTTTGATTATGGTGTAGATATCAGTGTTCAGGCCGCTACTAAATACATAGTGGGTCATTCTGATGTCATGCTAGGTACTGCAACTGCTGTTGAAAAATATTGGCCGCAACTAAGAGATTACAGCTATATAATGGGCCAATGTACGTCCCCTGATGATTTGTATTTAGCGCTTAGAGGTATTCGCACAATTGGTGTAAGGTTAAAACAACATCAACAAAGTGCGATTAAAGTCGCTCAATGGTTACTGGAAAGACCCGAAGTTGGTAAACTTTTACATCCTGCATTTGAATCTTGTCCCGGTCATGAGTTTTTCAAGCGAGATTTTGAAGGCTCTAATGGCTTATTCTCGTTTGTACTTAACTGTGGTAACAAGAAAGCTTTAACAGCATTTTTAGATGGTTTACATCATTTTAAAATGGGCTATTCGTGGGGCGGTTTTGAAAGTTTAATCTTGGGTATTACTAATGTTAATGCTATCCGTAGTGCTACAACATTTGATTGTGAATTTCCGTTAATTCGTCTTCATATTGGCTTGGAAGATGTTGATGATTTAATTAGTGACTTAGCCCAAGGCTTTGAACGTTTTAATGAAGTACTTGCAGGTAATTAATTTTCATACGTTCCTCTAAGCGCTTTATCAATTGCGGTTAGAGGGACTTGCAGCATAAAACATAAGGTTTGGTTTACTGTACTTATGCTATATGTCAGTAGAGGACATTTTCACAACATAAAATAAACAGTCATTTATGGCTGTATCTTTATGTATTGTTGCTTTAAAAAGCCGTAAATTATGTCGGCAAACTATTTGATTTTCTCTAATATAGAAATATTCATTCAGTACATTTTTCCCATCTTTATCAACTAGGTGAAGGTTATCGAGGCCATTACCATCAATCCAACCTATCATTTCATCTTGGTGAGCACTGCCAAAGTTAAAACATTCTATATTGTCTTTTAGGGTAACACCGCTATAGCCTTCATCATGCATGGCATAAGAAAGATTAGTATTCTCTTTTAACTGCAACCTTAGAGGTCGATAAATAACTTCAACTGACTTCTCTTGCTGTGTATAACCAATACGTTCACACTCTGCTATGTGTGAAATACCTGAAAAGGCAATTTCATGTGCTTGTTCATCTTGAAAACCACCACATTCAATGGCTATGAATGGGCAATTAAAATCTTGCTCCATAATGGTTCCCATATCTAATTCAGACAGCAATAGGGTTTGGCAAAAGAATGAAGCAAGTGAAAGCGTTTCTGTAGTTATAACGGTACTTATTGCAAAAGTAGGGCTTGAACTTCTAGAGTTGTGAAGATCGATCACCATTTCAGGATTCACTTCTCTGATTGCTTGCTCAATCAATGAGGCTCTTTGACAATAACCTCGAGTCTTATCGTTACATTCTAATGAACAGGACTTACCAAAACATCGATTAATGTCAATTCCACCGTTACAATAACGCTGGCTAAATAATGGTTTACTCGCAGCGGCTTCAACCGAGCAAATGATAAAACGTAAATTAGTGATAGGTTTATTTTCGGTGACAACTTCTGATAAATATCTATGCATAGCAATTAAACCCGAAGGTTCGTTACCATGTAGTAAGGTAGTAAATACTCGGCACTTATTTTGGTCATGTCCGGATATATCTATTACAGTAGGTCCTGTCATAGATAGAAGGAACTGTTCATAATCGCCATGCAAATCTTGCCATGTTGGATTTTTTAAATAGTTTATTTCGCTAAAATCTATATCCATAGTGCTGCCTAAGTAATGTTTAATGTGCAAATCCCTTGATAAAACTAAGGATGTCACACTTAGCGCAAGTAGAGTGTTGATTAAGGTCAACAAATTGTAGTTAAGAGATGATTTATATTTTTATAACGGTAAACTAACAAGACATACACACTTAACTTATCTAGAGACTACACAATGAGTGAAGAAACCATTTTTTCTAAAATTATTCGTCAAGAAATTCCCACACCATTATTATATCAAGATGACTTAGTTACCGCCTTTCGAGATATTGCGCCGCGTGTTGACACACATATTTTAATTGTACCTAATAAACATATAGCGACAATTAATGACGTAACAAGTGAAGATGAATTAACTCTAGGTCGAATGATTACTGTTGCTAAAAATTTGGCGAAAGAAGAGGGCATTGATGAAAACGGTTACCGCCTAATTATCAATTGTAATAGTGACGGTGGCCAAGAGGTATATCACATACACATGCATTTATTAGGCGGCCAACCTTTAGGCACTATGTTGAGCGTATAATAAAGTTAAAGGCATAAAAAAGACCAGGAGAATTAGCTGCTGGTCTTTCCATTAGATATTAAATTATCTTGCTACAGGCAGGAGGTTTTATCTCCGTTACTCATAACTAACAATAATTAATAACTTTCGTTATGTACACTTAATACAGCACGACCCGATGGATCGGCGTTATTTTTAAAGCTTTCATCCCAAGCTAGTGCTTCTTCTGTACTACAAGCAACAGACTTGCCGCCAATAACACAATCAGCAGCAGTTGCTAGAGGGTATTTTTCTTCAAAAACCGTACGGTAATAATAACCTTCTTTATTATCAGGCGTATTTACCGGGAATCTAATGTGAGCATTTTCAAGTTGTTGTTCAGTAACTAGTGTTTCAACATGCGCTTTTAAGCCGTCAATCCAAGAGTAACCAACACCATCAGAAAATTGCTCTTTTTGACGCCATAAGATTTCTTTAGGTAAATAACCTTCAAAAGACTCACGTAAAATAGCCTTTTCCATGATTCCGTTACCACATAACTTATCTTCAGGATTGATGCGCATGGCAACATCCATAAAGTTTTTATCTAAGAATGGAACGCGAGCTTCAATACCCCAAGCAGACATTGATTTGTTTGCACGTAAGCAATCAAATTTATGTAGTCTGTCAAGTTTACGGATTAACTCTTCGTGGAACGCTTGAGCATTTGGTGCTTTATGGAAGTATAAGTAACCACCAAATATTTCATCAGCGCCTTCACCTGAAAGTACCATCTTAATACCCATAGCTTTAATTTTACGTGCCATCAAGTACATAGGGGTAGAAGCACGAATAGTTGTAACATCGTAAGTTTCTAGGTGATAGATAACTTCTTTAAGCGCATCGATACCTTCTTGTTCAGTAAAGATAACACTATGATGTGTAGTACCAATGCTATCAGCAACCGTTTTTGCTGCAATTAAATCTGGAGAGCCGGCTAAACCACAGGCAAATGAATGAACTTTTGGCCACCATGCTTCAGCTAGGTCGTTATCTTCAATTCTACGAGCGGCAAATTTTTGCGTGATTGCAGAAATTAAAGATGAATCTAAACCACCAGACAATAAAACACCGTAAGGTACGTCAGTCATTAAGTGACTTTTAACAGACTCTTCTAACGCTTCACGAATTTTTGTTTTGCTTGTGGTGTTGTCTTTAATCGCAGCGTAATCTTGCCAGTTACGTTTGTAGTATTGAGTCACTTTACCAACACGACTATCTAGGATATGTCCTGGAGGAAATTCTTCAACTGTTTTACAAATAGGCATCAATGCTTTCATTTCTGAAGCAACGTAGAAGTTACCTTCAGCATCGTAACCTGTGTATAAAGGGATAATACCAATATGGTCACGCGCAATTAGATAACTATTATCTTTTGAATTATATAAACAGAAGGCGAACATACCCTGTAGTTTGTCTACAAAGTCAGCTCCAAATTCTTCGTAAAGCGGTAAAATCACTTCACAATCAGACGCTGTTTGAAATTCATAATCAACGTTTAAGTTCTCACCTAAAGCTTTATGGTTATATATTTCACCGTTTACGGCTAAAACGTTAGTGTTATCGTTATTGTATAATGGTTGAGCGCCATGCTCAGTATCAACAATTGATAGACGTTCGTGTACTAAAATAGCGTGGTCATTACTGTAAATACCAGACCAATCTGGGCCACGGTGACGTAAAAGACGAGAATATTCTAACGCTTGAGGACGAAGTGCATCAGCACCTGTTTTTATATCTAATATACCAAAGATTGAACACATTGAAGCGCTACTCCTTTAATTATTGTTTGAATTAAGTTGTGGACTGAATATACATTATTTTTATTAAAGAATAATGAAAATAAATATTCGGTTTGCATAGACTGACACGTTAGCAAAAAAAATCAATACCTATGAGTTAATTTTTTACACTAAAACTTATAAAATGGGATGAATTAACCCAAAAATGGTTAAAATAATATGAATGTGACTCTAATAAATAATAATATTACTTCTGTAAAATTTCTATACGTTTTAACGATAGTTAATTAAAACGTGACTTATAACTAATAAAAATATATTTACTTGATTAATAATGTTATTAATTTAACTTTTGCTATATTTAAATTGCATTGTAATTACTCAAGTTAACGCTACTCGCTCTAAATTTAAGGTGTGGTGCTTTAGGTTTGTGATAAAAGTAATTTCTTCTTCAAGTTATTAAATTCGCTTTATTAAGTATGGATATCTCCTGATGGCAGTTGGCTCTCGTAAAATACTCTTTTTTACTATATCACTAACATTGTTGACTATAGCTATAGTTTACTACTCATTTTCATCTGGACGAAATATAGCCGAGCGTTACACTCCTTTGGTTGATGCTGCAATGGAAATTAAGCTTGAAGCGACTACAGCACATTTATGGTTTGAAGAGATTATCAGTGGCGACCTAACAGTTGATATTGAAAATGTATGGACTCACATAGACCAAGCAGAATGGTATGCTCATGCAATGCTTGACGGAGGAGTTAACGAAGAGGGTACGTTTGTCCCCTTAAATGACCCTATTTTACGACTCCAAATAAAAGAAACAATAGCTGGCATTCATCAGTTCCGGGAAATTGCACAAACTCGGTGGGAATCACAGTCAATATCTGGAGCAGGGTCTGATATCGATCAACAATTTGACAAAGCCTTTTTAAAAATCAACCATTCAGCTGACCAGGTTGAAACTTCATTACAAACGGCAATGGCTGGTGACTTACAAGCGTTTAAAACTGCAGAAACATTATTAATCACGCTTGTTATTTTATTAGGGACTTTTATCGGAGTCTTATTGCTGTGCGCTAATAGTAGGCAAATAAAAAATATATCTTCGCTAAAACTAAGCGAAGAAAATGTTAGCAAATCTAAAAGCCAACTTCTTAATGTTATTAATGGTGCTAATCTCGGATACTGGGACTGGGATTATAAAACCGGAGTGCATATTGTTAATGACGAGTGGTTGTCAATGCTGGGATTATCACAACAAGATGTTACAAATCATATTCGTGACTGGGAGAACCTTGTTCATCCTGATGATAAATATTACATGAAAGAAACGGTACAAACACATATCAAATCTAGAAAAAATTATGTTGCGGAATTTAGGATGAAACATGTTGATGGCAGGTGGATATGGATTCAAGGGGCTGGTGCTGTTGTAGAGTATGATAAACATACTACAAACCCTATTAGGATCTGTGGAACTCACCAAGATATTACGCAACGGAAATACTCTGAACTTCGTGAAAAATGCCGTAGTCATGTATTAGAACTCATAGCAAGTACCGCACCGTTACCTAACATTTTAGAAGCTATAGTGCTTGGCGTTGAGCAACAAAACCCAGGAATGTTATGCAGTATTTTGTTGCTTGATGATGCAGGTAAACACTTAATAAGTGGCACAGCACCTAGCCTTCCCGATTTTTATAACGAAGCTGTTAATGGTGTTGAAATTGGTTTAGGGGTTGGTTCCTGCGGAACAGCCGCATTTACTAATGAACGAGTTATCGTTGAAGATATCTATACCCACCCTTATTGGGCACCCTATACAGAACTGGCTATTAAAGCAAAGTTAGGGGCTTGCTGGTCCCAACCAATACGTTCAACAAAAAATAAAGTATTGGGTACTTTTGCGATTTATCATCATGATATACATAATCCAACAAAAGAAAATATTACTTTAATTGAAAAATCCGCAGGTTTGGCAAGTATTGCTATTGAGAAAACTCAATCGGTTTTGGCCCTAAAGGCAAGCGATGAACAAATGCAACTTGTATTAGGCGGTGCAGGGCTAGGTTTTTGGGATTGGGATACTATCACAGGTAATGTGGACCGAAATGAACGATGGGCCACTATGCTTGGGTATACCCATAAAGAAATACAACACACAACTAAACAATGGACTGACTTCGTACATCCAGAAGATAGAGATAAAGCATGGAAATCAATTAATGATGTTCTTGAAAACAGGTCAAAATATCATGACCTTGAATATCGGATGTTGACTAAAGATGGTGATTATATATGGATTCACGATCAAGCTAATGTCATGCGCCGTGATACGAATGGAAGCGCACTTCGAATGAGCGGTACACACACGAATATAACTAAACGAAAACTATCAGAAGAAAAAATCAAACTTGCTGCCAGTGTTTTTAGTCATGCTCGAGAAGGTATAATAATCACAGATGCTATCGGGAATATAATAAAAATAAACGAACGTTTCACTGAAATAACTGGATACTCTAGTGAAGAGGTTGTTGGACAAAGTCCACGGTTCCTTAAATCAGGACGACAATCGCCTGAATTCTACAATGGTATGTGGCAAGCTCTTATAAAGGAAGGCTATTGGTCTGGAGAAATGTGGAACCGTAATAAAAAGGGTGTTGAATATGCTGAAATGAAAACTATCAGTGCCATTTATGATGAGCGAGGCAATACAACTCATTATGTTGCTTTAGGCAACGACATTACACCGATGAAAGAGTATCAAGACCAATTAGAACATATTGCACATTACGACTTACTCACTAACCTACCTAATCGTTCATTATTAGCAGACCGATTATCTCAAGCCATGTTGCATTGCAGCCGTCACAAACAGTCACTCGCGGTCGTTTTTCTCGATTTAGATGGTTTTAAAGCGGTTAATGATAACCATGGTCATGACGCAGGTGATGAACTACTGGTTGCACTATCAATTAGTATGAAAGCGGCTTTACGTGAGGGTGATAGTTTAGCTCGTATTGGTGGAGATGAATTTGTTGCTGTATTAACAGACTTAACTAATGTTGAAGATTGTGAGCCCGTATTAGAGCGATTATTATTGGCTGCGTCAGAGCCTGTAACCATAGGTGACACTCTATTAAATGTATCAGCGAGTATAGGTGTTACTCTTTATCCGCAAGATAATGTGGATACAGACTTACTGATGCGACATGCCGACCAAGCAATGTATGTAGCTAAAGAATCTGGGAAGAATCGTTATCATTTATTTGATACTGCTCAAGATGATGCGGTTAAAGAGCAACGAGAGAGTTTAGAGGCAATCCGAGCCGCATTAGATAAACATCAATTTGTACTCCATTATCAGCCTAAGGTGAATATGAAAACAGGGTCAGTGATAGGTGTTGAGGCACTTATTCGATGGCAACACCCCAAACGAGGTTTATTACACCCCATTGATTTTTTACCCGTAATTGAAAATAACCCAATGAGTATTGAAATGGGTGAATGGGTTATGGACACTGCTCTGACTCAAATTAGCCAATGGCAAATAATGGGGATCAAGTTACCTGTAAGCACGAGTGTAAATATTGCAGCAGTACAATTACAACAGCCAGACTTTGCAAAAAGGCTAGAAGCGATATTAGATAATCACCCGGATGTTGAACCACGCTACTTAGAATTAGAGGTACTTGAAACAAGCGCCTTAGATGATGTATGCCTCGTCTCAGAAATTATGAAAGCCTGCATGGCGCTGGGGGTAAACTTTGCTCTGGACGATTTTGGTACAGGGTATTCTTCTCTTACTTACCTGAGAAGGCTACCAGCAAATTTAATTAAGATTGACCAGAGTTTTGTGCGAGATATGTTGGAAGACGTTGATGATTTGGCTATTGTCGAAGGCGTTATCGCCTTAGCAAAATCATTCAAACGAGATGTCATTGCCGAAGGTGTTGAAACAATCGAACATGGTACTACTCTATTGGCACTGGGCTGTGATTTGGCGCAAGGTTATGGGATAGCCAGACCTATGCCTGCTTGTGATATTCCTACGTGGGTAACAAACTGGAAACCCGATGAGAGTTGGCAAAGATAAATGTGCTACGTATGTTTAATCAAAGGGGTAAATATCTTACTGTAATTAACTTGTGACTTCAGAGGAAATACAATTAATATCGCTTTTGCTGGAGTACTTTCACCAATAAATAACCTTGGCCTTTGCAATATTCTAAAGGCGAATCGAAGTTTTCATAACGCGCTTTTATATAAGAGTCAATGAATGATACTTGCTCAGCTAAGGTATAATTGGGTAATAAAGCAGAGGTTAATAGTGTCATTGAATAACCAATTGCAACAAGTATCCCTAATTTCTTTATGAAAAACCTTCTATCCATCATGCCGTGGGCATATTCGTCATGCCAAGCAAATGTTTTTTGAGCAATATCATCTTTATATTTTGATAATTTCAGACATATTATTATTATCGCTTCATTAAATATATTTTAATATCAAAGCACTATTATGCACTCACGTGCGTATAACAATAACCTTGGTTTAAGTGAACGTTAATTATCCAGTTTATTGTGGGAAAATCACAATATCAAAATAATAAATTTTCTTAAGTTTCAGTTAAGTTTACAATATTACACTTAGTGTGGTAAATAGGTTTAATACACTCGGATTAATCATTTATGTTCAATATAAATTAGGAAAATAATAATGAAAAAAACACTAGTACTTGCCTTTGTTTTTTTAAGTGCCTGTGCTTCAGGAAATGAAGTAAATATAGATAATCAAATGGAAAGTCCTCGAAAGGCTCTTGAAAATGCGTTATCTGTACATGAAGGTAACGTTGTGTATATTGATTTTTGGGCATCTTGGTGTGTCCCATGTATTAAGTCTTTTCCCTGGATGAATAAAATACAACAAAAATATAAAGAACAGGGTTTTACGGTAGTCAGTATAAATTTAGATGCAGATAAAACTAAAGCAGACCAATTCTTACAAGATAACCCGGCATCATTTGCTGTTATTTATGATAATAAGGGGACTATCGCTAAGCACTTTGCCATTGAGGCTATGCCTACAAGTATGATTGTAAATCGTGAGGGCAAGATTACATATCGTCATAGTGGTTTTTTTACCGGTAAAATACAAAAATATGAAGAAGAAATTCAACAGTTATTGAACTCGTCAACAATGACTAATTCTAAACAATAAGCGGTGGGTATTATGAAAATTAACAAACTAACTTTTGAAGTAAATTATAAAAATCATAAACCTAAATTTAAGTTGACCTTGTTAGCCCTAATTGTTGCCAACCTAACTGCTTGCAGTAGTTTAGGCGTCGAACCTTGGGAACGTGATTTATTAGCAAAAAAAGAAATGGCGTTAACATCGAGCCCCGTTGATGCCGCTTTAGACGATCATATTTATTTTTCTAAAGAAGCTTCAAGTGGTGGGAAGAGTTTTGGCGGCGGCGGTTGTGGCTGTAATTAACGAGGGTTCGTCATGAATAATATAAAGAACAAAATTAATGTAAGTAAAAAATACGATATTAAAGATAATATGAAAAATAATAAAAAATGTAATATAAAAGCAGCATTATCTTTGGCTACGAGCGCTCTACTCGGAACAACGGTCATTGTTGGTAACGTAGCACACGCTCAAGACGCTGATGAATGGCAGTTTGAAACTGCATTTCTACTTTACTCTGAAGCCGATAGAGTTACTGCCGGTGAAGGCATTATTGCTGGCACAAAAACTTTTGATAATGACGAAATTTTAAATTTAAAATTAACGGTTGATGCATTAACTGGTGCATCAGCAAATGGTGCCGTTGTACAACCTAAAGCACAAACATTTACTCGTCCTTCAGGAAACGGTCAGTATGTAACAACTGAGGGCGAAACTCCGCTGGATGATACGTTCCATGATACTCGTGTTCAGCTTAATGCCCAGTGGACACAACCTCTTGCAGACAACATTACCGGTAGTGTAGGTGCTCATTTATCTAAAGAGTATGACTATTTATCTTTAGGTCTTAATGGCAACCTAGCTTATGACTTCAATAAGAAAAATTCGACTATATCAATGGGCTTAAGTCACTTTCAAGACACATTCACCCCAGAAGGTGGGATACCTAAGCCATTTTCTTCTATGTTAGTAGGAGACTCTAGTTCAGTAGACTGGGACGCTGAATTTGCTAAAACACGTATAGGAGATAGCGAGAATAAAAGCACTACAGATATGCTTGTTGGTTTTACGCAAGTTATAAATAGACGCATGATCACAGCTTTTAACTACTCGTATTCAATAGTTGATGGCTATTTAACAGACCCGTTTAAAGTAATCAGCGTGCTAGATACTGAAGGACTAGCGCAAGATTATATTTATGAAAACCGACCTGATTCAAGAGTAAAACAAAGTGCTTTTATGCAGACTAAATATCACTTTGATGATAGTTTGTTTAATACTGTTGCTGATGTCTCTTACCGTTATATGTGGGATGATTGGGGCATTAATTCTCATACTATTGATACACGTTTTACTATCCCTGTTGGTAAGAAAAGTTATATTGAACCGCATATTAGGTATTATCAGCAAGGCGCGGCTGACTTTTACAAACCTTATATTATCAATGAAGAATTCGTTGATGAACAACCAATTACAGGTTTTGTTAGTTCAGATTATCGAATTGGCGAGATGTCAGCGATTACTATTGGCGCAAAATATGGCGTTGTACTTAATGGGGGGAATGAACTTTCCTTTAGAATTGAATACTACCGTCAAATGCCAACCAATGCTGGTTTTACCGATCCAAGTGCATTAAATAGACTTGATGTTTACCCTGTGGTCGAGGCCGTTATTGCGCAAGTGAGTTATTCCTTTTAAACTTACAACTTAATGTTTAATTATTATTATCAATAATATGAAAAAGAAGCGCTCACTTAAATTGACTAAACAAAAAGACGGCTATAGCGTTATTTTTAATGCTATGGCCAGTCCTTGTGAGGTTTTGATACAAACACAAAACAAACCCTTAGTTATTAAAATTGCTGAAATGGTGAGTAAAGAGGTTTGGCGCATAGAAGATAAATATAGCCGTTATGACAGTCTCAGTGTATGCAGCCAAATTAATACCAGCGGTGGTAAAAAAACGATAATTGATGAAGAAACTTATTTATTACTGAACTTTGCGGAGCAATGCTACCAATTAAGTGATGGTCTTTTTGATATTACTTCAGGGGTTCTAAGGAAAACATGGTCTTTTGATGGGGCTTTTGATAAGAAAACGGGCGAATGTAAAAATTTTCCTAGTTTAATCGATGTTAAGAATTTCCTTAGCTTTGTTGGTTGGACCAGAGTTAATTATGACCAGAAAAGCATTACTCTTCCTCAGGGCATGGAACTTGATTTTGGTGGTATAGGTAAAGAGTATGCCGTTGACCGATCAATATTATTAGCTAAGAATTTAACTAATGATCCCGTCTTAGTTAACTTAGGAGGCGATTTAGCCGTAACGGGTCCTCGAAATGATAATAAATCATGGCAAGTCGCTATTGAACATCCCGATTGTGATTCATTAGGGCAACAACAAGATATGATTGTTGCATTAAATCAAGGTGCGTTAGCAACCAGTGGTGATGCGAGAAGGTACTTGATAAAAGATGGGGTTCGGTATGGTCATGTTTTAAATGCTAAAACAGGGTGGCCGATAAACCATGCACCACGTTCAATAACAACCGTAGCACCACAATGTATTCAAGCCGGTATTTTAGCTACGTTAGCGCTATTACAAGGTAAGCATGCAGAAGATTTTTTAACTGAACAAGACATTACTTTTTGGGCGAGAAGATAATAAACAATGATAAAAACTTTAAATAGCTATCCATTATGAGAATTTTATTAGTTGAAGATGACCAAGGGCTTGCAGAGGCACTTCAGCAGTCTTTAGAGCGAGAAGGCTTTGTCGTAGATCATTTATCTCGAGGCAAGCAGGCTTTAACTGCATTGGCAGTCTCAACCCACGATATGGTGATTCTTGATTTAGGCTTGCCAGACGTCGATGGTTTAGATGTATTAAAGCAAATCAGAGCAAAAAAAAATGACTTGCCTGTTATTATTTTAACGGCAAGGGATAGTATAGATAGCAAAGTAAAAGGCTTAGATTACGGCGCAGATGATTACTTAGCTAAACCATTTGATATGCAAGAGTTACTGGCTAGATTAAGGGTCATAGAGCGTCGTTTAGGTACAGCATCTAGTTCGATGATAACGATAGATCGAGTAGTTTTAGATACTTCGTCTCATAAAGTTTTTTTAATGCAGCCATTAAGTGTCAAGGGTCAAAAAGATAAACAAAGCGATCAACAATATAAAATTGAAGTGCACTTTTCAAAAAAAGAATTTATGGTATTAAAAGCATTGATGGAAAATGCAGGGCGTATTCAATCACGCGAGCAGATTGAGTCTAAACTTTATCATTGGGGAGAAGAGGTGTTAAGTAATGCAGTTGAAGTGCATATTCACAAGTTAAGAAAAAATCTTCCCGATAAATTTATACAAAATGTCCGAGGAGTTGGTTACATTATAAACAGACCTCAAACTAATACATCGAACTAAAACACAAATTAACACATCGAAATAATTTTATGAGTATTCGTCGTTATTTGGTATTAACTTTAGTGTCAATATTAACGTTAATCACCTTTATTGCTGCCATACAAGGCTATAAAGCCAGTATGTCGCGTGCCGAAAAATTATTTGAACAACAGTTAGTTGATTTTGCTCAAATAGTAAAAGGACTTCATCATACCTTTGATAAAAAAAAATCAGATCTGAGTTTTGATAATACCGAGCAGAACACAAATAAAAAAAGAGAGCAGGGTGTTAATACTGCACACAATTTTGAAACTAGTTTTGCCTTTCAAGTGTGGCTAGGACATAACTTAGTTATTCAAAGTACTAATTCACCGATGAACCCCATTATGAGTCTTAAACAGGCCTCTACTCATTTTAGTGAAGTTAATTTTTCAGGACAACGCTGGCGTGCTATCTATTTAGTAAATGACAAAAGTAGCGTCAGTAATTCTAATACGTCTATCAAATTTGATGATGAAAAATTGATTATTATTGTTGCTCAACCGTTAGATAAGCAGTTTCTTCTCGCTCAGGAAGTAATATTGGCGGCTGTTGCCCCCATGATTATTGCTATTCTTTTATTATCTCTATTAATTTATGGCATTATTACCCATGGATTAAAGCCACTACATAAATTAACAACCGCGTTATCTAATAAACAAAGTAATGATTTTACGCCACTAACATTACACGTAGATAACACTGAGCTGACACACGTGGTTACTACCTTAAATCAACTGTTTGAACGGCTAAACCTAGCTTTTGAGAGAGAGAGACACTTTGCTGCTGATGCTGCACATGAGTTGAAAACACCGTTAAGTGTTTTGAAAATAAATGTTCATAATCTTGCACAAGATTTAAATGACAAGGGACAACATAATTCAACGAAGCTAATTAAACCTCTATCGCTCAGCGTAGACCGTATGGGACATGTTATTGATCAAATACTTCATTTAAATCGAACAAACCCTGAACAGATATATCAAAATCAGAAAAGAGTAAAATTAAAACCATTACTGCAAACAGTTATTGCGGATCTTTATCAATCTATCGCAAATAAACAACAAACCATTACGCTAAATACTGATGATGTAATGCTTCAAGGTGATGAACTTTCTTTGCAATTAATGCTTACCAATTTAATATCTAATGCTAATAAGTACACTCCTGGAAACGGTGAGATAAAAGTCAGTGTGAAGTACTCCAGTGTTGACGAAAAACAACCATTTCATAATAACAAAACAAATAATAAAACTGGCAGGATCGTTATTGTTATTGAAGACTCAGGAAATGGAATTAAAGTAGAAGAATATAATCGTGTATTTGACCGGTTTTATCGTGTCGGAGGCGATCAACACGACTCAAGTGTACTGGGGTGTGGCTTAGGCTTAACCATAGTTAAACATATTGTTGATATTCATCGCGCAAACATTGTGTTGTCTCAATCTAAGTCATTAGGAGGATTGTCAGTTGAAGTACTTTTTGAACAGAATATCGAACGTGTTTAGATTAATCGAGAAGCTGTTGAGGTTACATAATGTAAAGTTTACTATTAGCTTAATGTTACTCATGACTAGTTATAGCGCCTTAGCGCAACGGCAAGAATTCATCGTTATTCTGAAGAATCATCTTTTCTATCCTGCTGAAATAACGATACCTTCAAATAAAAAGATTAAGCTGATCATTGATAACCAAGATGACAGCATAGAAGAGTTTGATAGCTTTTCACTTAATCGAGAAAAAGTACTTTTTCCTCAACAAAAATCAATTATATATATTGGACCATTACCCGTTGGAAGTTATACATTTTTTGGTGAATACCACCCAAACAGTGCAAGAGGTGTTGTTATTGTTACCTCTAAAGTTATTAGCTCTGAGGAAGTTGACTCTAAAGGTGTTATTTCTGGAGATGTTAGTTCCACAACAGGTTCTGACTCTTTAGACGGGGAGTACTCAGTAAATGTTAATTAATACCGTATTAATATTCTTACAGAACATATTACCCATTTTTTTAGTCATTAGCTTACTGCTTGCGCAGCAAAAACTTGTGTATAAAATAAAACCTAGCCGTTCTTATTTGTCGGTAATTCAATTGCTTAAGGTAACAGTTTCGGGTTTACTCCTAATTAGCTTACTAAATTATTATATGCCAATAATAAGCCCCTTATTTTCAGGAACTGGTTTAGAGTTGATTTTTTCAATATTATTTAGTTGGATTTATTGTCTCATCGTCATATCCATTTCAACGAACAAACGGCCAAGCAATAAAAATGGGATAAACCTCGGAATTATACTCTTGGTTCTTTGTGTTCACGGGAGTTATTTTAGCTTCTATATCTTGAGCTTCACGATTGAGAGTGCGTCTTTCGAAATTTTATATTCAGGTATCGTCATAGGAGTGATCATCGGTACAGGTATCTGTTTTAGTATTGCCATTTTATTGTATTTTATTCTTAGGAAACTCGATGAAACAACAAAAGGTAAAGCAGCTTCATACTTTTTACTTTTTTTTGGTGTTGGTCAATTAATGCAAGCACTTCAGCTACTTGAACAGGTAGATATTATTTCTAGTAACATACATCTATGGAGCACTAGTTACCTTATTGCAGAAGATTCAGAACTTGGCTATTTACTTACTATTTTATTTGGTTATGAAGCAACGCCATCCGCGATGGAATTAATGGTATATTTTAGTGCGATTGTGGTACCCATACTTATTAATAAATATATGGCCTACCAACAAAACGGCAATATAGATCGAATAAAAGGGACTGACTAATGTTTACCTTTCACCTGAAGACTCTTTTAAATTTAAATTTGAATTGTAGGAACCACTTAGATCGTTGGTTTTATCAATGTAGAATTAATATCCCCAATATATACAACTATTGCTTTGTCAGTATTTTGTTCTGTTTGAGTTTGATGCTTACCAATACTGTTTTTGCCGACGGTATTGTGGTTGATAAAGTTTATCACCCATATGTGTTACCAAATGAGCGAGAAGTTGAATGGCGGATGCAAGCCCCACGAGAAAATGGTGACAGAAATGATTTAGCGCATCGATTTGCTTATGGTCAATCGGTGATGGACAATCTCATGCTAGAGTTTTATCTTGTGGGAGAACGTGATGCATATGACCATTTTTCATTAAGTTCTTATGAAATAGAAGCTCGGTGGATGTTGACGGAACAAGGTCAATACTGGGCAGATTGGGGCATGTTGTTTGAACTTGAAAAAGAACATCAAGTTGATAACTGGGAAGTCACCTCTGGAGTTTTAGTCGAAAAAGAATTTGGCCGTACAAGCCTGACATTAAATGCGTTTTTAATATACGAGTGGGGCGAAACACTTGAAGGTGAAATTGAAACGGAATTTAGGTTTCAAACACGTTATCGATACCTTGAACAATTTCAACCCGCGATTGAAGTATATTCAGGAGAAAACTATCTTGGTTTAGGTCCCGCTTTTATGGGAGTACAACGTTTTAGTGGTCAAAAACAGCTAAAATGGGAAGCTGCTTTTATTACCGGTATAAACACTGAAAGCCAAGGACATATATTACGTATCGCCATTGAATACGAATTTTAATATTATGTTGTATTGTTATAACATAAAAGTAATAGTCAGAAAGTGATTAAAAGCCGTAGTCGACTGTTAAATAAACACTTAATCTTTCTTTATAGTGAGGGAATTCAGTGTTTAAGCTTGTGTTCTATGCGCTTTTAAAGCATGGTTATAGGATTAAAATTTACCACAAGGTTTATAATCGATGAAAAAACTTAAAAATGAAGCAGAATTACTTAAAAAAGCGATAACAATTGGCGAAGGTTATGCGGTTAACCGCGGTTATAATAACTTTGCCGCTACCAACTCTGCCAAAGACAAGATTGAAAGCCTTTATCGCTTATTAGTTAATGATAAGCTTATACAGCCATTAGCGGTCGAAAATGAAGACCAACCCAACATGAAGCATAAACTTGCGCTTTGGATAGCAAAACAATTACCTGAAGGTCATTCACTCCTTA
>Ga0308012_10000740_pt1 | contig 18757 bp, 16 predicted proteins | sample Neamet179_FD_203133 | JGI IMG/M metagenome (GOLD analysis project Ga0308012, IMG submission 203133) | Marine microbial communities from water near the shore, Antarctic Ocean - #179 | ecosystem: Environmental > Aquatic > Marine > Unclassified | place: Southern Ocean | collected 2014-07-25 | reverse complement strand
CTCATTGGCTAATACGATAACAAATACGGCAATAGCCAGACAAATGGCTAACGCTGCCACAATCGTAAGTTGTCTTAGCATATCAATATTACCTAATGAGGCAGCAAAACCTGACTTTTGCTCTTCCATGTCCCCATTGTCGCCTTCATTAGCGAGCATGTCTCCGCTGCTATCGGCTGTAATCATTGCATTTGTATCAGACACTTTACTTCTCCGCGGTACTATTTTTTAAGACAAAGTTTACGAATGAATGTAGGAAAACTACCTTAGTTAGCCTACTCAGCCTTTTATTATGAGATAAAGGTTGAAGTGTCGTAATTGTTTTGATCGATTAAATTATACTGGCATACTCATTATTTCTTTGTACGCTTCAACAAATTTATTTCTTATTTGTACGGTGGCATCTAAAGCAATACCTGATTTAGAAGAGGCAATCATTACCTCTGCAAGCGTGACATTGCTATCACCCATTTGAAAAGCGGTTTTCTTGGCACCCGATTCTTTTTGCAATTCATTGACGTTATTTAAGGCACTACTTAGCATATCACCGAAATTATTGGTCGATTGATTAATTTTCCCAACACTATTGGCTGGAATACCATCAACACCTATAGAATCAGCACCTACTGAAGGTAATTTATTACCCATAGCTTGTAGTGACATATTTTGCATTTGGCTATAGAGAGAGTTGCCTTTGATATCCATAGTGCGCTCACTTTTGTCAATTTATTTACGTTCAAATAAGAGTTAACAGTAAGGTTGCAAGCATAATGCCAAAAAAGATCATTAACTGGGGTGATAGGGGTAAAACGAGAAAGCTAAACATTATATTGAGGATAATGTTTAGCTTTTTTCAATGGAATTTATAACTTAACATTTTATTCATTCGATTAAGTGAATAGTCTAACGAACAGTTAAATAAACTAAGCCGGTATCTCAATACCAGAGTCTCGCATTTTCGCGATTTTATAACGCAATGTACGTGGACTAATACCTAAGCGCTCAGCTACATCTTTTCGGCTACCATGACAATCTTGTAATGTATCAAGAATTATTTGGTGCTCTTGCAATTTCAACTCGCTGCCTAGCTTATCGTCACTGCTGAGCATTTTTTCTGGTACTGACACTGAGACTAACCCAGTATCAAAATTTTCAATTAATAAGTCGCCCGCATCAATAAGGTTATTGGTATGCAAAATGAGTGCTCTTTGAATAACATTATCGAGTTCACGCACATTACCCGGCCAATGATAGGCGTTTAATTTACTACGTGCAGCGCTTGTAAATTCAGGTATTACATCGCCATTTTTTTGACAGTGACGAGTCACTAAATGTTGTGCTAGAACAAAAATATCATCTACACGCTGGGATAAGGGTAACCACGTCAGCGGAAATACGTTCAAGCGATAATACAGATCTTCTCGGAATAGACCTTCATTTACCGCTTCTTTTAAATTACGGTTACTCGTCGCTATAACACGAACATCAAGACTAATTGTTTTTCTCCCCCCTAAGCGCTCTACTTCTCGCTCTTGTAAAACACGTAATATTTTTGCTTGTAAGCCTAAATCCATCTCCGTTATTTCATCAAGTAGAATAGTACCTCCTTGTGCTTGTTCGAATTTACCTGGGCAAGCCTGTATAGCGCCGGTAAAAGCACCTTTTTCATAACCAAAGAGTGTTGCTTCTAACATATTCTCAGGAATTGCGGCACAATTAATCGCGATAAACGATTGAGTGTTACGTTTAGAATGATTATGAACGTACTGCGCTAACACTTCTTTACCTGAGCCACTTGGCCCCAAAATCATCACCGATGCTTCTGTGCTGGCTACTTTTTTAGCTAAAACAAGTAATTCTAATGAACGTTTATCTGCAACAATAGGATCATTTTTATTAACCATTTCAGGGGGAATATACTGGCTAACCATATTCAGTAAAACTTGAGGTGCAAAAGGCTTAGCAATATAATTACAAGCGCCATCTTGCATTGCTTGTACAGCATCATCTATGGTGCCATAAGCCGTCATTAAGAGTACGGGTAAATTAGCTTGCTGGTTTTTTATACTTTTCAATAACGATAAACCTGTCATGCCGCCCATTTGTACATCACTAATAACAATATCCACTTTATGGGTTTTTAGGGCAATTAAAGCGGCTTCGCCAGAGTCTGCTTCAATGCAACGATAATTAGCCAATGATAATGTATCAACCAATGCCTCACGTAAACCAGCATCATCCTCAACAACAAGAATTTTATGTTCAGTCATTAGCACTCTCCCCCTTGATTGGCTTTACTCACTTTACCTTGTTCTAACAGCGGTAACTTAATAACAAAATGTGCGCCTAAGCCAGCTTCATTGAGTAAATTAACATCACCTTGATGTGCATTAACTACCGACTTCACAACCGATAAACCAAGTCCTGTACCGATACTGCTAGAAGTATAAAAAGGTTGAAAAATTTTGTCTCTAATTTTAGGCGCAATACCTGGACCATTATCTTTAACACTTAAGAATATATTATTGGCTTGTCTATATACTTGAATCGTTATGAGTGGATTAACACTATGCTCGGGTCTACTTGCATGTAAGGCACTCATTGCATGCAGTGAGTTATGTAATAAATTTTGAATGGCGCCCGTTAATGCACTTTTATTGCCTAATACATACAGCTCATGATCTGATAAATTAACCTTTACGCTAGCTGATGCCTTAGTTAGTAAAGCGTCCATTGAAGAGACCGTATCATTAATTAATTCATTTATGAGTAAAGGCTTTACGACTTGCTCTTTACCACTTTTAGAAAACAGCAACATATCATTCACTTGTTGTTCTAAGTCATGTAAACGCGCATTTAATTTTTCTTGAAATTTAAGTCGTGCTACTTCAGGTAATTGAGTTGAAGCTAAGTTTTCACCATATAAAATAGCCGCAGACAAGGGCGTACGAATTTGATGTGCCAGTGTTGAAACCATTTTACCTAGAGATGAAAGCCGTTGCATTTGAGATATTTTATCTTGAAGTAAACGTGTTTCTGTTAAATCAGTAATCATAATAAGTTGGCCTGGCTGAGCACCTAAACTGGTTATTTCTAATTTAACTCGACGCCCATCTTTAAGTGATATTTCATGCCAATCATCTTCCCTAGGATTGAATGAACGAGCAATAACACTAAACCAAGGCTGACCTAGTATAGGCTCATCAAGTAAATCTCTAGCCACTTGGTTTATTTTTACAACAATACCATTACCATCCAGAATAACTAAACCTGTAGGCATGACCTCTATCAATTGATCAGCCAATAAATTAGCTTCTGAATGAAGCTGTTTATTCATTATATTTAAAGGAGGAGTAACCACCGAGTGTGCTGAAAAGTCATACTCAGTGTTTTGAGCCACTTGCGCCCTTAATGAGGCTAGCTCACCAGGAAACGCTTCATGCTTAAGTAAGGAAGGCTTACGTGATCCTGCAGCATTAACTGAATCATTATTTAAAGGAAACGTAACACGTACGTTTGACTCAATAATATTAGAAATTTCTGTAGGTATTACTTGTGCCATAACTTGTGCCATATAGAGGTACTCAATAAAAAGTTCTAGTCTCTATAAAGCATTTACCGTGCCATTGTTTTTATGTTTAAATTCAATAGATTAAATATAAAAACACAAAAGGGTCTCTAGTATCAGTTGTCAATCTATTGACCTTAGCACTTATTAACCGTTTAACTTGGACAAATTATTCAGTAGGTTTCTGCAAATCATATTTACGCATTTTTTCTACTAATGTTGTTCTACGCATACCCAATGTTTCTGCGGCTCGTGCAACAACATAATCATGTTTACTTAACGATTGTTTTATTAAAGACACTTCAAGCTCAGCTAAATGTTCTTTTAAATTGATACCGTCATTGGGTAATAAAGCGGCATTAATAACATCCTGTGCTGCATTTCCTCCCTCTTCAGAGTCAACCTCTGTAGCATCATTATCGTCATCGTCTTCAAAATCAAAGCCTGAAAAAAGTTCATTAATCGCATCTTGCTCTTGTAACTCTTCTGGGTACTCGGGGTTATAAGCTTCCACTTCTATATGTTGATATTTATAAGGTAACTCAGCAACATCAACGATTTGGTCTCCAAACATAATAAGCATACGCTCAATTAAATTAGATAACTCTCGAACATTACCTGCCCACGGATGTTCCTTTAAAGATTCAATCGCATTTTCAGTAAAGCGTACGGTTTTACCTTGGTCTTGTTCAAAGCGAGTCAGTAATTCTTTTAATAAAAGTGGAATATCTTCCTTCCGCTCACGTAATGACGGGGTTTCTATTGGAAATACATTCAAACGATAATATAAATCTTCTCTAAATCCTCCCTCTTTGATCATTTCTTCTAAGTTTTGATGGGTCGCTGCAATAATACGTACGTTCGCTTTAATACTTTTACTTCCTCCTACTCGCTCGAAGGTTCGCTCTTGTAGCACACGTAACAGTTTTACTTGCATGGGCTGAGGCATATCGCCTATTTCATCTAAAAATAACGTACCGCCCTCCGCTAATTCAAAACGACCTTTACGTGTAGAAATAGCGCCAGTAAAAGCACCTTTTTCATGACCAAATAATTCACTTTCAAGCAATTCAGCAGGAATAGCACCACAATTAACCGGTACAAAAGCTTCTTTGGCTCGTTCAGACAAGTCATGAATATTTCGAGCAACCACCTCTTTACCTGTACCCGATTCACCCAACACTAAAACGCTCGCAGGTGTTTTAGCCACTTGCTCAATTAAAAAACGTACTTCCGCCATTGGTTCACTACTACCAACCAAAGAACGAAATAATGCCGTAGAATTTAGCTTAGTGCCGCTACGTGGTAGTTTATTATGGTATTGATGGCAATGATGGATAAGCTCTGTTAGTTGCGCATAATTAAGCGGTGTGGCCAGCGTGCCAATAACATTGACATTCACGGCTAATATTTTAGTGTCGATGACGTCATGTAAAATAAAAGGAATACTCGGATTACTTTTAATTAATGCGCCACAATCATCACTCACATTACCCGTTAAAATAACGGTTAATATACGATTATTATTGGCTAAAACGTCAAGTGCCTGTGTTTGTGAGCAATGAATAAAGTGCTGCCCAACAAAAGCAAGTACGGTACTAATTTGTTGACTCCTAGCAACATCATTATCAACGACTAAAATTTTTTTATGACCTGTTACTCTTGATGATATTACAGGCGTTACAACTGAATTATGACTCATACTTAACTCTTCACGGTTTTTAAAAGTGCTATTTATTTATAGCGTTACCCGTAATTCTAGTCATTAAACTATAATAATCAACAAAAAGTTGACGCTATTTAAATAAAAAACAGGCCTTAATGACACTTTATTGACACAAAAGGATAATCCATCATTATTCTAATGAATATATAATAATAAAAAACCTTTCATCTCAACTAAAAAAAATGCATATTAACATCACAACAAAAAGGTAAGGTACTGATATAAATAAACTTATAAAAAATAAACCCGCAGCATTTAACCTTATTATTTAATAACTTGTTGTTTATCCTTACTACTAGGCACATAATTTGCTTTATTCGTTTAATATCAGTGTAGTATCTAGCTAACACACCATGTCAGCTATAAGTAATTATTAATAAAAACATACCCTATATATCGCGTGAGGATCACATGACAACATCAATGTTTGATAATAAAAGTATTTTAATTACAGGGGGCACCGGCTCTTTTGGTAAAAAATATGTTGAGACACTCCTTAAGTATCACAACCCTAAAAAAATAATTATATACTCACGTGATGAACTCAAACAATTTGAAATGCAGCAAGTCTTCAACCACCCTTGCATGCGTTACTTTATTGGTGATGTCAGAGATAAAGAACGTTTAACACAAGCCATGAACGGGGTTGATTACGTTATTCACGGTGCAGCCTTAAAACACGTCCCCGCCGCAGAATACAACCCAACAGAATGTATTAAAACAAATATTAATGGTGCTGAAAATGTTATCAGTGCAGCCATCGCGAATAACGTAATAAAGGTTATCGCTCTCTCTACAGATAAAGCCGCTAACCCTATTAATTTATATGGTGCTACAAAATTAGCGTCTGATAAATTGTTTGTTGCCGCAAATAATATGACAGGCGGCTACAAAACGTGTTTTTCAGTCGTTCGTTACGGTAATGTCGTTGGGTCACGTGGTTCCGTAGTGCCTTTCTTTGAAAAATTAATTAAAGACGGTAGTGACCATTTACCCATTACTCATATGGGCATGACTCGCTTTTGGATTACCCTACAACAAGGTGTTGATTTTGTTTTAAAGAATTTTTCAAGAATGTATGGCGGTGAAATTTTTGTACCTAAAATTCCATCCATTAAAATTACTGACTTAGCCAGTGCTATGGCCCCCCACTTACCACAAAAAATTGTTGGTATTCGTCCTGGTGAAAAATTACACGAAGTGATGTGCCCTGGCGAGATTTGTTATAGTACGTTTGAATTTACTGATCATTTTGTTATTGCGCCGGCAATAATATTTAGTAGCCGTAGTAATGATTTCACCGTTAACGCGCTTAATGAGTCGGGAAAACTTGTTCCCGAAGGCTATGAGTACGACTCACTAAGTAACGATGACTTCTTATCCGTTGATAAAATCAAAGCGCTCAATACTAACGCTTGCTTCTAAACCCATAGGCTTATAAACAATGTCATCATTTATCCCAAAAACTATGATCCCTTACGGTAAACAAGATCTTAATGATGAAGACATTATGGCCGTTGTTGAGGTGTTAACGTCTGATTATTTAACGCAAGGTCCAAAAGTACCTGAGTTTGAGCAAGCCATTGCTGATTATTGTCATTCAACCTTTGCTACCGCCACCAATAGCGCGACATCAGCATTACATATTGCTTGTTTAGCATTAGGTGTTGGTGAAGGTGATACCGTATGGACTTCACCTGTATCATTTGTCGCTTCAAGTAATTGCGCTTTATATTGTGGCGCTACAGTAGATTTTGTTGATATAAACCTCAACAGCGGTAATCTTTGTATGCAACAGCTAAAAAATAAACTCAAACAAGCAAAGATTGATAATATACTCCCTAAAGTTATTATCGTGGTACACCTCGCAGGTAACAGCTGTGATATGGAAGAAATACATAAACTTTCACTGCAATATAAATTCTCAATAATTGAAGACGCCTCTCATGCAATAGGCGCTAGTTATAAAGAAGTAAAAGTAGGCAGTTGCCAATTTAGCGATATTAGTATTTTTAGTTTTCATCCCGTAAAAATCATTACTTCGGCTGAAGGTGGTATGGCGTTAACCAATCAAGCTGAACTTGCCGAAAAAATGAAATTATTGAGAAGTCACGGTATTATCAGTGATACAGAAAAAATGACGGAAGCTAGTCACGGCCCTTGGTATTATCAGCAAGTAGCATTAGGCTTTAATTATCGAATGACCGAATTACAAGCGGCATTAGGGATTAGCCAAGTTAACCGTTTAGATGAGTTTGTAAATAAGAGAAATGCCTTAGCGCAAGTGTATGATGAAGCATTTATAAATAGCGCATTAACCTGTTTATCCCCCAATAATGATACCTTTTCTGCTTATCATTTATATATTGTTTTGTTACCAAAAAACAAAAAAAATTCACACGCGAATATCATCACATCGTTAAGGGCTAATAATATATTTGCTCATGTGCACTATATCCCTATTCATTTACAACCTTACTATCAAGCCTTGGGCTTTAAAAAAGGTGATTTCCCAATAGCCGAAAATTATTACCAACGTGCTATTTCACTACCTTTATATCCTAACCTTAGCGTTGAAGAGCAGCAGTACGTTATTAAAATACTGTTATCAGAACTATCCGAGTCACCTGAGTTATCTTCACTCGATAACTCAGGTAAGCTAGATGACTTAGACGGTTCAGTTAATAAGAATAAAGCATCATAAAGATGAAATTAGCCTTAGGCACGGTACAATTTGGTTTGGATTACGGCATAAGTAATCAACAAGGGCAAGTGACGCCAGCGCAAGTAAAAGAGTTATTACATCAAGCAAAGGCTTTAGGTATAGACACTTTAGACTGTGCGGGCGCTTACGGTAACAGTGAAGCCGTGTTAGGGGCGTTGGCCGCTAGTAAAGACTTCAATTTAATCAGTAAAATTCCCGCATTAACGTCAGATCAAGAGTCTATTATTCCGTTTATCGAACAAAGCTTCAGTGATCTACAGTGTAGTCATATCAACACTCTGTTATTCCATCAAGCAGATGACTTACTTAAACATCCGAATAAAGCAGCATTTTTTTCTCAGTTACTCTTATTAAAAGAGCAAAAAAAAGTGAATGTCATTGGGGTATCTGTATATAACCCAGAGCAATTAACCACTATAGCTCAGCAATATTCTATAGATACCGCACAGGTACCGATTAATATATTTGACCAGCGCTTTATTTCAGAAGACATTATGGCGTTATGTCAAAATAAACACATAAAATTACATGCACGATCACTATTTTTACAAGGCTTACTCTTTATTGAACAAGCTGAATTATCACCTTATTTTAAACCTTATCAGGATAAACTAAACGCATTTAGCGCAATGGCTCAGTATTTATCATGCTCCAAACTGACGTTAGCCTTAGCGTTATTGGCACAAGACTTGCCTTATAATAAACGTAATAAAACAACGAATAACACGACCAGTGATAATGTTATTGAAAAGCTTGTTGTTGGTGTCTGTAATACGCAACAACTCGTTGAGATAGTTAATGCTTACCAACAAGCAAAAAATTTAAAAGTCACAACAGAAGAATTATCGTCACTGGCAGATACCCGACTTGGCTTTATTAACCCAAGTTTATGGCAGCTTTAAAAGTAGCGATTTAGATCTAATAATTATTATTTATAAAAAACGATGGGCCGTGAATAAATGACTGACATTTTAATTATATTACAAGCACGCCTTTCTTCATCAAGGCTTCCAGGAAAAGTATTAAAAAAAATACTCGGTAAGCCTATGCTTGAACATCAATTACAGCGATTGTCCTATATTTCTACACCGCATAGATTGATGGTTGCGACCAGTGAAAACGATGATGATGATGCGATTAAAGCATTATGTACATCGCTCAATGTTGACTGCTATCGAGGTTCTTTGGATGATGTGCTTGCTCGGTATTACCATGCAGCAATGAGTGTTAACCGTCATCATAAAATCAGACACATTGTTCGTTTGACCGGTGATTGTCCATTAATAGACGCCAAGGTTGTTGATGAAGTCATTAACCTCTATTTGAGTAAGCAATATTTAAGTAAACAAGGTTTAAACGAGCAAGTCGATTACTGCTCTAATTGTTCTCCAGCCACATTACCCGATGGTTTAGACATCGAAATTTTTAGCTTAGCAGCCTTAACCGCTGCTTACGAACAAGCCGATAAATCCTCTGAGCGAGAACACGTAACCCCTTTTATTCGTAATAACCCGCAACTATTCAATACAGTAAATTATAGATACCCAACTGATTTATCACATTTACGTTGGACAGTAGATGAACCTGAAGATTTTGAGTTAGTAACTAAAATTTATCAGACGCTATACCCTACCAATAATAATTTTGGATTAATCGACATATTAGCCTTAATAGAACAGCAACCTTTATTGGCACAACTCAACCAAAAAATAATACGCAATGAAGGCTTAATTAAGTCAGAACAGAAAGATAAAGATTTTGCCAAGTAGGAAAAAACATGAATAATATAGCGAATAAAATGACAACTAAAGTAACGAGTAAAGACTTGGGCAAAGTGATAAGTAAATCTTATCAAGAATCTAATCAATGGCTTGAACGTGCTCAAAAAACAATTCCTCTAGGCTCTCAAACGTTTAGTAAAAGTCATACCGCTTACCCTAAAAAAGTATCACCCTTATTCATTAAACGTGGTCAAGGTTGTCAAGTATGGGACGCTGATGATAATCAATATACTGACTTTGTTAGTGGCTTATTATCTGTATCTTTAGGTTACTGTCACCCTGAAGTGGATGAAGCAGTCATTAACCAAATAAAATCGGGGGTTACATTTTCTTTACCCCATCAATTAGAAATGGAAGTCGCCGAAAAATTAGTTGAATTAATCCCGTGTGCCGACATGGTACGTTTTGGTAAAAATGGCAGTGATGCAACGTCTGCCGCTATTCGCCTAGCCCGTGCTTTCACCCAAAAAGAACACGTTGCCGTATGCGGTTATCACGGCTGGCAAGATTGGTATATAGGTTCGACCACGCGTGACTTAGGCGTTCCAAAAGCGACTAAAGAGTTAACGCACGTCTTCAAATATAACGATATAACATCGCTTGAACGGATATTTAATCAGCAACAAGATAAAGTGGCCGCTGTTATTTTAGAGCCAATGAATACTCACTTCCCTGAAAATAATTTTTTACATCAAGTACAGGATTTATGTAAAAAATACGGTGCAGTATTAATATTTGATGAAACGATAACTGGCTTTCGTTACAACCTCGGTGGTGCGCAAAAGTTATTTGATGTTACCCCTGACTTAGCGACTTTTGGTAAAGGAATGGCGAATGGCTATCCAATATCTGCTGTTGTTGGCCGTAGAGATATTATGATGTTGATGGAAGATATCTTTTTTTCAGGGACTTTTGCGGGTGAAACTCTTTCACTAGCCGCCGCAAAAGCGACGTTACATTTTATGGAACATAATAATGTTATTGAATATTTAGCAATGATGGGTAAAAAACTTCAAACAGAATTAGCGAATCAAATTAAAGATCTGCATGCTGAAAAATGGTTAAGTTTATCTGGCCACCCTGTTTGGTCATTTCTAAACATAAGTAAGCAAGGTGACTATAGCGCCATTCAGCTAAAGTCTTTATTTTTGCAAGAAATGGCGACTAGAGGCTTTTTAATAGGCGCTGGGCATAATTTAAGCTATGCCCATAAAGTAGAAGATATTGATGCACTGTTATCAGCTTACAAAGAGGTGCTTCCTATTTTAGCTGACACAATTAAAAACAAAAATTTTGATTCTATTTTTAAAGGTGAGTTATTAGAGCCTGTATTTAAGGTACGCTAATGCTCACAATAGCTTTTCGAGTTGATGCCTACAGCACAATCGGTAATGGACATCTAATGCGCTGCTTAACGTTAGCTCATCAACTATCTAACACTAAAAATGATATTTATTTTATTTGTCGTGAGTTTTCAGATGAAGTATTAGCAAATATAGACGCCTTTGGTTATAACGTGATCAAGCTATCAATCGGTTCAACTGAAATTATCAAAGAAGATACCGCTACTTGGCTCAGCGAAAACCAAGAAGAGGATGCTATTAAAACGATACAATCTATCAAAAAATTACCTTTTATAGATTTAATGATCGTTGATAGCTACGCTATTGATATTACATGGCATAAGTATTTAACACCTTACTGCCACTACTTGATGGTAATTGATGACCTAGCTAATAGGAAGTATCAATGTGATATGTTACTTGACCAAACACTTAACTGTGTTGATTCAAGTTACAGCGCATTAGTACCTAAAAAATGCAACTTAATGCTAGGGGCAAAATTTATGTTACTCCGCGATGAATTTAGAGAGCTCCGTTCAGAAGTAATACAAAATAGATATTTACCTTTACCCTCGACAATAAAATTATTGATAACGATGGGGGGGACCGACCCTGATAATCTGAACAAAATGGCAATCAGCGCTGTCCATAAATTAAAAATACAATACCCAGAGTTAACTGTCATTATAGTATTATCTGCAAATGCACCTCATTTACTTGCAGTGGAAAATATCATTACTCCTTTCCCTTGGATATCACTTAAAGTAGATGTGAAGAATATATCTCAATTAATGAAAGACGCTCACTTAGCTATAGGTACAAGTGGAGGGACTTCTTGGGAGCGCTGCTGCTTAGCTTTACCAACCTTAACCATTATCAATGCAGACAATCAAAAAAAGGTCGATGCTAATTTAGCAAAATCAGGTGCCACAAAGTCTCTTGGAGAACATACTATGCTCTGCCCTGATGACATTGTTAATGTAGCTAATCTTGTTTTAAAATGCCCCGAAACTTACGCTAATATGGTAACTAAATCATTAGATATATGTGACGGTAAAGGAGTAATAAAAGTGGTTGAAAATCTATTATCCACAATCAATAAAATAACATTTCGTGAAGCATTACCCGAAGACTGTGCGTTAATATACGCTTGGCAGTCAAATAAAAATACCCGACAATATTTTATTAACCCCAAAATCCCTACATGGAAAGAACACTCACATTGGTATAATGTATGCCTATTAGATATAGCCAAAACACTTTACTTACTTGATGATCAGCATAAAAACACAATAGGTTTATTACGATTAGATAACCTAACAAAAAAAGGGAAACTAACCAATGAATTCGAAATATCAATTATTATATCCCCAGATCATCAAGGAAAAAAAATTGCAACAATGGCACTAAAACAGCTAATAAAATTGAAGAAAGATGCTATATATTTTGCAACAATACACGAGAAAAATATTTATTCTCAGAAAGCATTTATTAAAGCGGGTTTCAAAAAAACAAAAAATTCATATTGCTTACATGTTATTGACCATCAAATTAGCCAAAATTGATACAATGTAAAACTAATTATAAGTAAACTATCTGTATCCCATTAATAAAAAGGAATGACCCGTGAAATCTCCCAATAGTGATTTATTAAACTTAGCGACTAGCTCACAAAGCTTACAAAATAGAGCGAAAAGCAATCAACAATTCTCCTCTTCTGATTTTAATGGCTGGGTTAAAAGTTTGTTTGAAGATTATAAAATAAACAATGTTTTAGATGTTTGCTGTGGTACAGGTAATCAATTAGTCATATATGCTGAGAAATCCGTTAAATCGATCACCGGACTCGATGTTTCTGCTCAATCTATCGAAAAATCTCAACAACGATTAAATAAATATGAAGGTGATCTCACATTAGTTACTGCAGCAATGGAAGAGTATTTAGCTACAAACCCTGATAATTCAAAAGACTTTATATCAAGCTTTTATGGGCTATATTACAGCCAAAACATAGAAGAAACATGTCAACAAATACACCGTATATTAGAAACTAATGGGAATTTTTTAGTTTGCGGGCCTTATGGAAATAATAACGCATCATTATTTTCTTTATTAGAGAAATATTATACTTTGCCTGAATTTGTTGTTTATAGCTCAACCACATTTATGAAAGAAACGCTTAGTCCTATTTTATCAAAATTATCAATGTCATTAGAAGAAAAATATTTTGTTAACACGATCAGTTACCCTGATACCGAGAGTCTCATAACCTACTTAAAATCGAGTACTTTTTTTAATGAGGATTACCATGATGAAATTATAGATGATTTAAATGAGCACTTTAAAACACATACAGCCTTTAAAGTTGAAAAACATGTAATGGCACTGGTTGCTAAAAAAAACACGTAATTTCTTCATGCGACATCATCTATAAATAGAGCAACAAATATGAAAAAAATTGAAATTAATGGCCGAATAATTAGTAGCGAACATGAACCTTATATTATTGCTGAACTATCAGGTAATCATAACGGTGATTTAGGTAGAGCACTTACTCTGATGGAACAAGCCAAAATAGAGGGAGCTGACGCTATAAAGATTCAAACGTATACTGCAGATACCATTACTATAGATTGTGATAATGATGATTTTTTAATAAAAGGCGGTTTATGGGATGGGAAAAAACTCTATCAATTATACCAATGGGCGCATACCCCTTGGAGTTGGCATAAAGCATTATTTGAAAAAGCTAAAGAACTTGACATCACTATCTTTAGCTCTCCATTTGATGAAACCGCAGTTGATTTTTTAGAAGCTTTAGATTGTCCTGCATATAAAATAGCGTCCTTCGAATGTAATGACTTTCCGTTAATAAAAAAAGCAGCGTCGACAGGAAAACCACTTATTATTTCAACAGGCCTCGCAAACCTTGAAGAAATAGAACAGTTAGTCAATTACCTAAAAGAAATAAAGGTTGAACAATACGCTTTATTACACTGTATTAGTGGTTATCCAGCACCGGTTAATGAATCAAATTTAAAAACAATGCAGGATATACAGCAAAGATTTGATGTTGTTGTTGGTTTATCTGATCACTCATTGGGTACCGAAGTAAGCATAACAAGTGTTGCTTTAGGTGCTGCAATTATAGAAAAACATTTTACGTTAGCAAGAGCTGATGGTGGACCTGACGCGGAATTCTCAATTGAACCGAATGAGCTAAACTCTCTGTGTAAACAAAGTAAAATAGTTTTTAGTGCTCTGGGTAAAATTAATTACGCATTAAAAAATGCAGAAAAAGAAAATACTAAATTTAGACGTTCGATATATGTAGTAGAAAATATGAATGCGGGTGATACATTTAATATAAAAAATACTCGACGTATAAGACCCGGTTATGGATTAGCTCCTAGAAATTTTGATATGATTTTAGGAAAAAAATCTAAAATTAAAATTAAACGAGGAACGCCTTTAAATTGGGACATGATTAATAATGATTAATTCAATATTAGTGGTAGCCGCACATCCTGATGATGAAGCACTTGGTTGCTCTGGTACTTTAGCCAAACATATTGCCGAAGGTGATCTAGTAAATATTATTTTTATGACTAATGGTTTATCAGCAAGAACAAGCATTAAAGAGGAAGAGCACGAAATAAGAAATGAAGGCATGATTAACGCGATGAAAACACTCGCAGTTAATCATTACCAATGTTTTGACTTTCCAGATAATGCAATGGACTCTATTCCGTTATTGACCGTAGTTAAAGAAATTGAAGAAGTAATCAATAATACTCAACCTAATATTATTTATACCCATTTTGCACACGACTTGAATATAGATCATCAAATAACTCACCAAGCAGTGATGACCGCTTGTCGGCCTATTATAGGGAGTAGCGTGGAAAAAATTCTTTCTTTTGAAGTACTATCAAGCACTGAATGGCAATCAAGTTCTATCACTCAATTTCGGCCGCAATATATTGTAAATATAGATGCCTATTGGCTAAAAAAAACACAGGTATTGGCGTGTTATCATCAAGAGTTACGTGACTTCCCTCATAGTAGAAGTTTACCTTGCATAGAGGCTTTAGCAATACTACGTGGTGCTAGTCACGGTTTTAAAAAGGCAGAAGCTTTTCAGGTTGAGCGAATTTTACAAAATTAGTGATAAATTATATTAAAAAATAGACGTCAATTTTAACGTCTGATTACAATGGAATGAAGATGAAAAAAGACACAATCAGCATAGTAAGCGAGCAAGTATCTCTAATATATTTACACTCTATCAATGAAGCTGATGCCAATGAGGAATATGTAAACTGGCTCAATAATAGAGAGATTAACCAGTATTTAGAAACTCGATTTAGCCTTCAATGTTTAGAGAGTGTCTTAGCTTTTATTCAAAAAAGTATAGCTACGCCCAATGAATATTTATTTACGATAAGATTAATAGGAAGCAATAAACATATAGGTAATATTAAGATAGGTTCGATAAAAGCTCAACATAGTATTGGCGATGTAAGTTTATTTATTGGGGATAAATCATCTTGGGGTAAAGGTATAGCAAGCCAAGCGATTCAATTAATATCAAAATTTAGCTTTGAACATTTAAACCTAAGAAAATTATGTGCTGGAGCATACAAACCGAATATAGGCAGTACTAAAGCCTTTTTAAAAGCAGGTTATAGCGAAGATGCGATTCTAACCAGCCATTACCTTTTAAATAATAAACCCTGTGACTTAGTACAAGTTTTCATGCTAAAAGAAAAAACAAAAGCACTCCCTAACATAAATTTAATGACACATAGCTAATATAAAGCTAAGACTAGGTAGATAAATCTATATATTTGGGTAGTTCATATTGCAATATATCAACGAGATAAACGTGATCACGACGTTTCTGTGCATCATGCATGACCTCCATTATTTTAGCCAAGCTTGTTAATGTTTGAGCGGTAAGAGACGAAGAGACTTGTAATAACTCATCAAAAACCTGACTTAATAGCGCATGTGCTTCCCCCTCTTTAGCCTGTAATAAAGCGATAGAAGCTTGATCAATTAATTCAACTAAGTTTTTATTTTTCATACGTTTTATATCTCACAATAATTTAGGCCAAATTTTGACACCTTGGATTGCGGCTCCTTTATTACTCCCATTATAAAAAACTACATGAGCAGCCAAAGTAATATAATCTTCTAAATCTCGTAAGTAACCTCGATAATTTAACAGCGTTGGGACGCGTTCATTAAAGCCGTTTAATACCCAATGTGAAGATTGTTCAATAGTCATATGCACTGCATCAACAGAGGTATCTTCTTCCCAGTGCGTATGTGTTCTCCCTTCAGGAAATGAAAAGTCTGCTCCTAATAAGACGACTTCACTAGCGCCCATTTTTACCACTAAATCAATGGCCGGATGAATAACACTGCCAGCACAGTATAACCGCCCTTTAGGTTCGTTTTTATGAATAGAGTCATACAATCTGCCCGTTGAGTAAGCCGTATACCTTGGTCCTTGCCAACGTAATAATAGATCAGATGTCACTACGGGAAAATATACCAAAGGTATCTCTTTAAAGTCATTCATATTAAGAGCACTGAATAACTTATTCGCTACGGGATCAATAGACACAATAATATCAGGCATAATGCCATGATTGAGCAAAGGGGTTACTGCGGCATCGACAGCTACAAGGGTAAAGTGGGTACGTATTTCTTTCTGTGTGAGTAACGCATAATGTTCTGCTAAGGTCGGACCGGCTCCACAAACAATATATTTTTTATTTTTTCCAGATAAAAATAATGATGCTATATCATTATCTTTTTTGATGAATTCTATATTATGGATTATGTCCTGATGTAATTGCTTATTAGCAATACCCTTCTTAGCTTCAATAAATGGATGATCTAATGCTAGGTATATCCGATCTCTTATTGAAGCACTTTCGTCTGTCGCTAAAGCTAGCTCAGCGGGTAAAGCCACAAAATGAATGGATACCTTTTCATTACGTCTAGGTAAACATAAGTTAACACGGCTATCGACTAACCATTTAGATTGTGAAAAATAATGTAAACACGCCTTAAATAAAGCCATATTTAAGATAACGACATTAATACTAACTAAATTATCATTATCAATTAATATATTAGGAATAGTTCCGATACCACTACCATAAAGCGTAACATCCGTTATATTAATGGGTAAAATTTGCAATTGTACATGAGCTTCAGTAAATTGATCATAACTACTAGCAATTTGAATTTGATTAAAAACTAAAGATAATTCATGTTCTTTAACCAACTCTATTGTATTTACATTGTTATCTACTTCTTGTAATTGAGTAAATATTATTGGCCATCTTTCTTCTATAACGTCAATGTGCTCTGTATATAAACTCAATTGTATTAACCTTAATTACCTTACTGATTAGCTATTTCTTAACTTTACGATCCATTTAGCATCTTTAATAAAGTGAGCTTGCTCTGCATTTTCTTTATAGTAAATAGCAGCTTTTTCGATAAACTGGCAATAAAAAACCATGCCTTTATTAAAGCTTTCTACCGCAACTTTTTCATTGGGGGCGCTATAAAGTAACTGAGTTAACACCACTTGAATATGCATGATTGTACCTTGTAATAAAGCATGAACATGCTCAGTGAGTGTATCTAACATAATAGTATTATTTAATAACATGACGGTAGCCTCAGTAAATGAACATACTTTGCGTCCGTTTAACTGTAATAATCGGTCACATACCTCATCAAAGTATTGATAATCCAAGTCGGCAACTAATCGACTAAATAGAAGTTCATCATCTACATGAGTACTATTTTTATTCACTTTATTTAGCAATGCCTCTTTACTGAGACTAGGCTGCTTATCAAAAATATTAATTGCTGATTCAGCGTTTAGCGGTAAGCTACCTTTTATCTGTGCACCATCGCTTAAATTAAAGCAATGTAAATCATTAAACCCTAAAATTTGATGACTTAAATTGTAATTTGATTGATGAAAAAAGGTATCACAAAGAAACTTACCTCCAAAGTTACCATCAACTTCAATTAACGAATCATTATTGACATTATAAAGTTCTAAGTCACTATCTTCTTCTAAGTCATTGTCTTCTTGAGTGTAATAAAGGCTCTTTGTACTGTGATGATGACCATCTTGCTTATGACCTAAATCAATGCCCATTAGATAAAAGTTTTTAAACCCTAAATTATACCCCATCACTAAAGCGGTATTGGCTACGGTTGGATTAATAAAATGATAGGCCGAAAACAATTGTTTACCTAACTCGTCTCGTAATAATAACGCAGACGAGGGTTCATTCATTTTTGCTGCCATGATTGATTGTTTAAACATGGAGAAAACGGCAGGATGCACGGTAGTAGGCGCTAACAACGTAATATTATCTAAAAATTTAGCAGGACAATAATGTTCAACTTTTTCTGCAACAGGAAAAGTACGTTCTTGTTCACAATGAAAATCTGGCACTATACCATATTGATATAATGCACTTAATGCTGTACCACAACTGATAATAATAGCTTTATCTTGATGCGCTTTAATCACATCAATTAAACTATCTAATGAAGGGCCATTACCAA
>Ga0308012_10000737_pt1 | contig 18804 bp, 19 predicted proteins | sample Neamet179_FD_203133 | JGI IMG/M metagenome (GOLD analysis project Ga0308012, IMG submission 203133) | Marine microbial communities from water near the shore, Antarctic Ocean - #179 | ecosystem: Environmental > Aquatic > Marine > Unclassified | place: Southern Ocean | collected 2014-07-25 | reverse complement strand
CGAGTTACCCTTTTTAACTTGTTTCTGAATTTCTGCAAAGTTTTCAGGTTTATCAGACTGGTTAAGCATTTTAAATTTAGAATCTAATAAATACATAGTACCTATGGAGCTTTTATTAAATGTATTGGTTGCTTCTTTAATTGCAGCTAAGGTATCTAACACTTCCAGTCCAGAGAATATAATGACGTTATATTCATCGGAATTTATTTTTAATGGGATATAAGCGGTAACATAGTTTTTTCCAAACAAGCTAGCCATTCCATAATAACTATTACCACTGGTGAGTGTTTGATACCCAGGATGTTTCTCTTTTCCTAAAAGCGTTCCGTAAGCTCGTTTGCCATTCTCTTTTTTTAATGAAGTACTAACGCGAATAAAGTCATCATTTTGTGTTCTTTGAAATACTGTAATAGGCATTTTATATTCAGCAGTTAATTGATCAACTACCGTAAAATTATCAACCAATAAGTCATTATTGAGCATTAAATTTTGTAAAGGTTGATTTAAGATATTATTAGTTTCATTAGGATTAAGCGTTAGTAATGGTTTTAATTTATTGACTAAATTATCAGCGACACCTTGTGTGAGCCTTAAGTTTAAATGGTATGAAGGTGACAGTAAATTAGCACTATTACGTAGTTCTGATTCCATACGCTTTTTCGTATCTTCCATTACGAGTTGGCTAGAAGATTGATAATTTACAACGGCTATCGCAGCAACAAGTAAAATAACCAACAAAGAAACAATGATTAATAATTGGTGTTGTATTTTTGAACGAAAGAGACTCTGCATGTAATTATTTTCCTATCAAATTAATTTTATAAACGAAGCTTTACATAATTGTAGAGCACATTTGAATATAAATCCAAAAAGTTAGAGACAAATAATTAGGTTTATAAAGAGAGTTTGTTTAATGAGCGGATATTACTTTAATACGTAGATTTAAGCCGCTAGTGCGACACATTGAATTATCTAAGAGCCTTAATATGTTTTTAACCGGCGTAAAGACTACGTGAAAAAGGGAAGATAGTGCTCACTACATTTAAATTCTGTAGAGGTAGTACCGCAATATAAATACTTTAAATTTGATCATGTCGTACTTACTAAAATTAATAGACATTATTTTTACTTATTACGTCGTTATACAATGAAATAAATATAATTAAAGCTTGAATTATATTTATATAGGTTTAAACTTTCAGAAATTACTGAAAATTCAGAAGTCTTATATGATACTCACAGAGAAAATAGAATCGTTTGTAATGCATTGTGGCGAAATGGGCAGCCGTTGGGGGTTTAATCGTACCGTGGGCCAAATGTATGGTTTATTAATTATTCACGAAGACCCGTTAAGTGCTATTCAGATTTCTGAAGCTCTGAATATTTCTCGCGGTAATGTCAGTATGGGAATAAAAGAACTTCAGTCTTGGCGGTTAGTACAAGTAAAGCATAAACCTAAAGATAGAAAAGAATATTATTCTCCAGCGGGTTCAATATGGGAGATGGCCACTCGTGTATTTGAAGAGCGACGTAAACGAGAAGTAGACCCAACGCTGTCATTATTACGCGATAACTTATTAGACGCACCAGCTAATAAAAAAGAAGAATACGCACAAGAAAAAATGCATGAAATTCATGACCTGCTTGAAACAATTACCAATTGGGCGGGTGAATTACAAAGTATGAGTCCAGACAACCTAAGTACTTTAATGAAGTTAGGTGTCGGGGTGAGTAAAGTTATTAGCTTTAAAGATAAGTTAATTAATAAAGATTAGAACATTATTAACGACTGAATATTATTTAAAAAATAGCGTTATTTATTAGTTACTTAATCTTTATGTTTTATTATATACCACCAGTTTTACAACCTGTGAAGTAACAAAGTCACTCATTACCGGAGTCTATTATGTTTGAAACATTAATGCTGTCACGCATGCAGTTTGCCGCGAATATAAGTTTTCATATTCTTTTTCCTACTATTACCATCGCGTTAAGTTGGTTTTTGTTTTTTTTCAAAGTACGTTTTGATAAAACAGGAGACCCTGTTTGGATGCGCGCCTATCGCTTTTGGGTAAAAATATTTGCGATTACTTTTGCTATTGGTGTCGTTACTGGCATTACTATGTCATTTCAATTTGGTACTAATTGGCCTAAATTTATGGAAACCGTCGGTAATATTGCGGGTCCATTACTGGGTTATGAAGTATTAACTGCTTTTTTTCTTGAAGCTGGGTTTCTTGGTATTATGCTCTTTGGTATTAAAAGAGTTTCAGCGAGAGTACATACCTTGTCTACTTTTATTGTGGCAATAGGAACAACCTTATCTTCTTTTTGGATTTTAGCGCTTAACTCTTGGATGCATACACCACAAGGGCATGAAATGCGCGACGGTGTTGCTTTTCCAATTGATTGGTTAGCGATTATTTTTAATCCATCATTTCCTTATCGCTTGTCACATATGCTTATTGCATCAGGATTAACCGCTGCTTTTTTAATTGCCGGTATTAGTGCTTATAGACTACTTAAAGGTGATGATAAAAAAGCGCCTAAATTGACCTTGAAAATAGCCTTAACAGTGGCAATGTTTTTAACTCCGTTACAAATTTTTATTGGTGATATGCATGGTTTAAATACGCTCGAACACCAACCTCAAAAAATTGCTGCTATGGAAGGTATTTGGCATACCGAAAAAGGTGCCCCTTTGTTACTTTTCGCTATTCCTGATGAGGAAAATAAAACGAATCATTTTGAACTAGCTATACCTAAAATGGCGAGTTTCATTTTAACTCATGATTTTGATGGAGAGATAAAAGGTTTAAATGAGTTTGAAGATAATCATCCCCCTGTCGCGCCTTTATTTTTCGCTTTTCGTATTATGGTAAGTATAGGTATGTTAATGCTCTTGATTTCGTGGTTAAGCCGAATTTTACTCTGGCGTAATAATACATTAGCACCCTGGTTATTAAAGATTTTAGTTGTGATGAGCTTCTCAGGTTGGTTCGCCACTATAGCGGGTTGGTATGTTACCGAAATAGGCAGACAGCCTTGGCTAGTTACTGGTATTTTAAGCGTTAAAGATGCCGCAACAGACATAGCACCAGGCAATGTTGCCTTATCATTATCTTTGTATCTTATTTTATATGCCGTGTTAATGACGGCTTATTTACATACTGTTTTTACCATGGCAAAGCGTGCCATAGAAATTGAAGAAATCACCGATGATGAAAAAGTAAAACCTGTGGTTCAATCAGCAAAAGCAATGGAGAATAATCATGTTCGAAGCTAATACACTTGCTATAATTTTTGTATCACTTATGGGTTTTTCATTACTGTTATATGCCATTTTAGACGGTTATGATTTAGGTGTAGGTATATTACTACCGTTACAACAAAAAGATGACAGCGATACTATGATTGCTTCTATAGGGCCGTTTTGGGATGCGAATGAAACCTGGCTTGTGTTAGCTATTGGTTTGTTATTAATTGCTTTTCCTGCAGCGCATAGCCATATATTTAAAGAACTTTATTTGCCAACAGCAGTATTATTAATTAGCTTAGTACTACGAGGTGTTGCATTTGATTTTAGAGCTAAAGCTGCCTTTAGTCACAAACCCACTTGGAATAAAGTCTTTAAAGCGGGCTCTTTACTGGCGTCAATGAGCCAAGGTTACATGCTAGGCATGTATGTTATGGGCTTTGAAAATACTTTTGCAGCTTATGCTTTTAGTTTACTTAGTGCTTGTGGCGTAGCAGCAGCATATGCCTATATTGGTGCTTGTTGGTTAATTATGAAAACAGAAGGAGCATTACAAATACAAGCGGTTAACTGGGCGAAAAAAACAGGGATTATTTGCTTTATAGGCATAATAGCGGTATCTGCCGTTAACCCCTTAATTAACTCAGCGGTATATGATAAATGGTTTCAGTGGCCAACCACCTTATTTATTTTACCTTTACCGATAATATGCTTTGTCTTATTTATATACAGCCAAATAAAATTAAGACATTTACCTGCGAAAAATGATAAAGGTTGCTGGCAACCTTTTGTTGCAGCCGTCGCTATTTTTTCATTGTGCTTTTTTGGTTTAGGTTTCAGCTTTTTTCCTTATATTGTACCCGGTAAATTAACCATCTGGGAATCAGCCGCAGCGCCAGAGTCACTTAGCTTTATTCTATGGGGCGCTATTATTGTAGTACCCGTGATAATCAGTTATACCATTTTTTCTTATCGTGTTTTTTGGGGGAAGGTTCAAGAGCTTAGATATCACTAGCATACAATATAAGCTAAACATTTAACGCCTTTGTCATTTAATTAACTACATGATAATAAAGAAGATAAGGTGATTTATTTGTTGAATGTTACGGGTGTTTTTTCATTAAATTCAAGTACGGATAAAAATAGTCTATTTTATGGTTTATAAGAGACTGAAAATATGGGACATTAATAGCTATTACGTTAAAATTATGAAACTAATATCTTTAAAAGTTTGCATAATAAGCAATTAGGTTTTTATATTATTTAGGAGATAAAATGCAATACATAGAATTAATCGTCATTATAGCGTTAATCCAATTTTTCTTTTTTGCTGTTATGACCGGAAAAGCGAGAGAAAAATATGGCGTTAAAGCACCTGCTATTTCGGGTCATGAAGGGTTTGAACGAATGTACCGCGTGCAAATGAATACATTGGAAATGTTAGTTATCTTCATTCCGGCTATTTTCATTGCCTCAAGTTATTGGTCTGTATCCTTAGTGTCAAGTTTAGGGCTTGTCTACTTAATTGGTCGTTTTATCTATTGGCGCGCTTATGTTACAGACCCTAAAAAGCGTGGTCTTGGCTTTATGCTTTCAATGCTACCAGCGTTAATTCTTATCATCTTGTCAGTCGTCGGCATCATTATGTCATTAGTTGATAGTAACGTTTAGCAATTCATTAAAGCGGACACAAACAGTAGGTTGTGTCCGTTCTTCCTTATTTTCCAATCGCCTTTATCTCCTGTTCAGGGGCATTCGGTAAATCTTTAGCATGAGTACTTCTAATGAGTGGCGTATTATTTACTTAACCTTTGCTAAGGGCTAGTTTAAAAACGCTTTATACTGCGTTATTAATTTTGAAAAGGAATACCCTTCTTGATTAAGTGTAGCGGTGGGCTTTGATGTTTTCATTTCGTCGTTTATTTTTAGCCTAAATAGTCCTTTAATTGATCGTTTTATAAGAGTTTTACACAATGAATATATTTTTAGAGTATAAATTAATAACGACATTTTTATTCATTATATTGTCATATCCAATTAAGCATTATCTGGCCATATGGTTAAAGTATCGTGCACGTAAATCAGAGAGAGATTATCGTTATATTACTAATTCGTTTAAGAATTTTGCTAACCTATTATTAGTCATTATATTATTTTTGTTGTGGGGTACAGAGCTACAAAAATTTGCATTGTCTATTGCGGCATTTGTTGTTGCGATAGTACTTGCTACGCGTGAATATATACAATGCTTCATTGGCTTTTTATATGTCACCAGTACAAGACCATTTAGGGTCGGTGATTGGGTACAAACGGGGTCATATTGTGGAGAAGTTACGGCCACTGATTGGGCAAAGTTAACTATGCTTGAAATTGATCAAGATAGTTACACTTATACAGGTAAAACATTATTTATTCCTAATAATCAACTTATTACGCAACCAATAAAAAACTTAAATTTTTTAAAACGTTATATACCTCATAAATTTACAATAACGATGAGTAGTCGTTTTGATCCCTATAAAAATATGGACGCTTTACTGGATAAGGCAAGAGGCTATTGTGAAGGTTTTCAAAGTGTTGCAGAACGGTATAATGCGCTTATTGAGCGTACATTAGATGTTAGTGTACCGGGACCTGATCCAAGTATCTCAGTCTCAACGACTGATATGGCGCGTATAAAAACTTCTATCACCATTTTTTGTCCTACGGAGCAAGCAACAGAGATAGAACGAAAATTAACATATGATTTTTTTAAATTAAATAAGGGGATGCAAGGCGAGGGCATTGCTGAAAAATAGAGCAACCTTCATTTAATCTACCTTAACGCTATAATGCCTCATTAATAAGCTAATCAGGTGTTATAGCGTTAAAACTAAATAGGTTTAAACTAAATATTTAGCATGCCTTCTTTTTCAATAAATTCTATTATTTCAGGTAAGCCTTGTTGTGTTTTCATATTAGAAAAAATAAACTTTTTATCACCACGCATTTTTTTAGTATCTCTGTCCATTACGTCAAGTGAAGCGCCCACTAAATCAGCTACATCTATTTTATTAATAATTAATAAGTCAGATTTGGTAATACCTGGGCCACCTTTACGGGGAATTTTGTCGCCTGCTGACACATCTATCACGTAAATAGTTAAGTCAGACAGTTCAGGGCTAAAGGTTGCGCTTAAGTTATCACCACCACTTTCAATTAAAACAAAGTCTAAGTTAGGATGACGTTCTTGTAGTTCATCAATAGCAGCTAGGTTCATTGACGCATCTTCACGAATCGCAGTATGAGGACAACCACCGGTTTCAACGCCCATAATTCGGTCTGCGGCGAGTGCATCATTTTTAGTTAAGAATTCAGCATCTTCACGGGTGTAAATATCATTGGTTACCACGGCCATGTTGTATTTTTCACGAAGGGCTAAACACAGTTCGCGTAATAAAGCTGTTTTTCCTGATCCTACTGGACCACCAACACCGATACGTAATACTTGTTTTTTCATGTTTATGTTCTCTTAAATTTTTATATAAAATACTAATTTTTATAAGTGTATGTTTATAAGTGTATGTTTATAAATATAGGGTTATAAGTGCATCGCTATAATTATGTTGGCATAAACATGATTACGAACGAAACAATCTTGAATATTGTGTTTCATGCCAAGCACTGGCCATGGCTAAATGCGGTAAACTGGTGCCAATTTCGTCATCGTTAATCGCATTCGACTTATCAATAATTATTTGGGTACTTTCCGTTAAATCAAATAATAAGTTTTGTGCTTGGGTTTGCCCAAGGGGGACTAACTTTGTGGCGGCTGCGACTTGATTATCAATATAGGTCCAACAGTAACCACTTTGTGCAGACAGTAAGTCGAGCTTAAAAATATAAGCACAAAGTGCAAAAGCACTCACAAAGCTAATTTCTTTTAGTGCTATTATTGCTTGATAAGGTGCTATATCAATATTATCAAGCTGTTTCACTAAGCGAATAAGTGCTTTGCCCATGGCTAAGTCAGCCAGTAGTAATTCATGACTTTCACGACAGGCGATTAAATGTGTATTCCAGTATTTAAACGCATCGATATCATATTCAGTATGATTTTCAGGAGTATGATTTTCAGGAGTATGTACCGATAATGCATTGAATAATCGTTTTAAAATAGCTAAATCTGTTTGCGCAATAGACTCTTCTAAATTGATTTTTATCCAACTTTCGGTGGTTTCAGGCGAGGTTAACCAACCCATTTCAACGGCGTATTCTAAACCTTGCGAAAACGAGAAACCGCCTACCGGTAAGTTAGCACTGCACAGCTGCAGTAGCCTATTCAATTTAATAGGATCCGCTTGTGGTTTTAGCTGCGATGTACTTATTGGCTGAGTTATATGGTCAGACTCAGTGATAAGACTAGACGTTTTAGTGTGCATGAGCATGACCATGATTGCCTTTACTATATGCCCCATTTTCAGGTTCAAAAATAGTCGGTGTATGATCAATAACTAAATCGTACTTTTCAGCAAGCGCTTCTAATACGTAATCGGGTTTAAAGCGCACCCATAATTCACCAATTTGTAATGAAGTATGACGATTACCTAAGTGATAACAGACTTTACAAAAGGTTAGCCAGTCGATTGCGGTACAGGTAGCAACCGGCTCTTTTTGCCCTTTTATTTCGATCAATAAGCCACATTCTGTTTTTAATATTTCGCCAACTAATAACGGATGGCCGCGTTCCATAAAAATACCAATGTCTAAGCCGTTATCGGTTTTACCTTTAATACGTGCTTTTTTACGGGTGTCTTGATCTAAGGTTATGGCGTCTGCTATTTCATCATGCGTATGATTTAATCGTTCGTATGCTTGTAACATGTAATTTCCTAACGTTTCTAATTAAAATAGACAGTAAAGTTGTGCGAGAGGTAAACGGCTTGCTGGCTCACAAGTAAGTAGTTCACCATTAGCACGTACCTCATAAGTTTGTGCGTCAACTTCTATTGTTGGCTGCCAATTATTATGAATCATATCGTCTTTACCAATGTTACGAGTATTTTTACAAGCACCGACTAAGCGTGTCATGCCTATTTTCTCTGGTACACCTGCATCGATTGATGCTTGCGACATAAAGGTCATTGATGTTTGCGCAGCAGCACTGCCATGAGCGCCAAACATTTTTCTAAAGTAAACAGGTTGTGGCGTTGGAATTGAGGCATTAGCATCGCCCATTGGCGCAGCGGCAATCATGCCTGATTTTAAAATTAGCGCCGGTTTAATACCAAAAAATGCGGGTTTCCATAAAACTAAATCAGCCAGTTTTCCGACTTCAATTGAGCCTACTTCATGACTAATACCATGACTAATTGCAGGGTTTATGGTGTATTTAGCAATATAACGTTTTATACGAAAGTTATCGTTACGTTCTGTATCAGGCGCTAATGGCCCACGTTGTTCTTTCATTTTATGTGCTGTTTGCCAAGTACGAGTGATCATTTCACCTACGCGACCCATCGCTTGTGAGTCTGACGAAATCATACTGATGGCGCCTAAATCATGCATGATATCTTCAGCGGCAATACTTTCTTTACGAATACGTGAATCGGCAAAGGCTATATCTTCTGGAATAGAAGGGTTTAAATGATGACAGACCATCAACATATCTAAGTGCTCGTCGATAGTATTGACGGTATACGGTCGTGTTGGATTGGTTGAAGAGGGTAAAACGTTAGGCTCGCCACAGGCTTTGATAATATCAGGTGAATGACCACCGCCAGCACCTTCAGTATGGTACGTATGTATGGTACGGCCTTTAAAAGCCGCCAGTGTATCTTCAACAAAACCTGATTCATTTAAGGTGTCAGTATGAATAGCAACTTGCACATCGTAACGTTCAGCAACCGACAAACAATTATCAATGGCAGCAGGGGTTGTGCCCCAATCTTCATGCAGTTTTAAGCCACAAACACCGGCTTCAATTTGTTCTTCAATGGCTGTAGGTAAACTGACATTACCTTTGCCTAAAAAACCAAAATTCATGGGAAAGTCATTGGTTGCTTGCAACATTTTATGAATATACCAAGGGCCTGGTGTACATGTGGTCGCTTTAGTTCCTGTAGCAGGACCGGTTCCACCGCCGATCATAGTGGTAACTCCTGACATTAATGCTTCATCAACTTGTTGCGGACAAATAAAGTGAATGTGTGCATCAACCCCTCCCGCGGTAAGAATTTGCCCTTCGCCTGCAATAACCTCAGTACCTGCGCCTATTTCAATATCTACATTGTCTTGAATATCAGGATTACCCGCTTTACCAATAATAGCGATACGACCGTCTTTAATACCTACATCGGCTTTTACTATGCCCCAATGATCTAAAATAAGTGCATTGGTTATAACTAAATCTACGGTATCGGCGCAGGCAGCTTGGCTTTGTCCCATACCATCGCGGATCACCTTGCCACCACCAAAGGTGACTTCTTCTCCGTATTCAGTAAAATCTTTTTCTACTTCTAACCATAAGTTGGTATCAGCCAAGCGAACACGATCGCCCGTTGTTGGCCCAAACATATGCGCATAGGAATGTTTATCGATAGTCGCCATTTAAAAGTCTCCCTTTTCTTCACCACATATATTTTCCGCAAAATCTTTCTCTAATTCTAACCATAAGTTAGTATCAGCCAAGCGAACACGGTCGCCAGTTGTTGGTCCAAACATATGTGTATAAGAGTTTTTATCAATAGTTGCCATTATTCTTCTCCTTCTAACGAGCCTTGAATATCTCCACGAAAGCCAAATACGCGGCGCTTACCACGATAAGTAATTAACGTTACTTCACGCTCTTGGCCAGGCTCAAAGCGTACAGCAGTGCTAGAGGTTATATCTAAACGGTAGCCTCTGGTTTTTTCGCGGTCGAACATAAGCGCACTATTAACTTCATAAAAATGATAATGAGATCCAACTTGAATAGGTCGATCTCCCGAATTAGCAACGGTTATTTTTAATTGTTCGCGACCCACATTAAGTTCGCGGTTACCACTCTCTGTTTTTATTTCACCAGGGATCATAATTGCTTCTCTTACATTGAAATTTTGAATCGATGACTTTACGCTACACGATTTTAAATGATTGGGTTGTGCACAGTAACCAGTTTGGTGCCGTCAAGAAATGTTGCTTCGACTTGTACGTCACTGATTAATTCCGCAACGCCTTCCATCACTTGGTCTCGAGTTAATAATGTACGGCCATAATCCATCATTTGTGCAACGGTCTTACCGTCACGAGCACCTTCAACAATTTCCATTGATATGTAGGCCATTGCTTCAGGATAATTTAGTTTTACACCACGCTTTAAACGTCGCTCTGCCAGTAATGCAGCGGTAAATAGTAGTAGTTTGTCTTTTTCTCTTGGTAATAAATCCATAATATTTCGCCTGTTCTTATGTTTTTTTAACGTTAATTAACTTGAGTTAGTGTTAGGGGAAGTCAAATCAAACTAAACTAAACTAAACCAAGTAAACTTAACGTAATTTTTTATTGTTGTTAGGTATGCCAAACACGCGGTATATTGGCGTCTTTATTAAGGTATAGCGGTCGTATTTTTTGCCATAACTGAATAAAAAGGGCTTTGCATTCTTCGGCGTGTTGACCCAAATAGCGTATGACTAATAATTGGCGTATTTGGCTAATACTGATTTTGTGTTCTGCGTTTACTTCAATCATGCTGTCACGTAATTGTGTGATGAGTACTTTATGCTGAGTATCATCGATTTGTCCTGCTGGCGCATACGCCATAAAGGTAGCAAAAACATTTTTATTGTTTAAGCCTGCGATATGTTGATGTATTTGATTGTTAGGCTTAATTGCGATTCTGTCGTGGTAAATTAAGGTATCTTCACAATAAACACGGTTTAATTGTGTATAACTGCCTTTTTTAAAAAACTGACCTGAGCGAGGCAAACCTAAACAAGTTATATCCCAGCCTAAATAAGCACTATTACTTTTTAAATGTACGTCAACGGTATTAAAACCATCGGCGCCTTCATACACAATAGTTTCTAGCGGGAAGTTCTCACAAATTGCCTTGTCTTGAAGTGTAAACACACAATGCTGAACTTGTTTAGAGTCGCCAATAGAAAGATCCTCACGTGCGCGATAAAAGCGATTAGCACCAGGCGTCGTAACTAAACTGTGAGCCTGCTCATTAACTTGTACGCTAATACGCAGTTCATCACCAGACACAATACCTGCTGGCGGATGCAATAAGTAAATATGTGCACAGTCACGTCCTTCCGGATAAAATGCTTTTTGTACTGTTAATGGACCATTACGTTTAGTGCGGGTGAGTTGACTACCATTAGGCGTCAGACTAAACTCTAAAAATAAACTGGCAAGCCATACATTTTTAGGGACGGGGGGAATTGTTAACGCTTTTTTTACTGTACTTACTGTGGTTGTTGTCATGTTGGCTAGGCTACTTTCTTCAACGTACTTTTTAATAGATATTGAGGGCATTTTTATTTTATGATTAAAAATACCCTCAAGTAAATGATATTGTTAAATTTAAATATCATTTTATTCACTTATTATTTGAACCCAAGTACTATTGTGATTGATTATACCGCTAAATATTTACCGACTAATTCATCGGTTAATTCTGGCATTGGACCTGTTGCAATAACATGACCTTTTTCCATTAATACAAATTCTTCACCAACGGCGCGGGCAAAAGGTAATTTTTGCTCAACAAGTACAATAGTAATACCGTGTTCTTTATTTAGCTTTAATAAAACATCACGTATTAATTGCACAATGTTAGGTTGAATACCTTCATTTGGCTCATCTAAAATTAAAATGTCAGGATTTAATACAAGAGCACGCGCAATAGCAAGTTGCTGTTGTTGTCCGCCTGATAAATCACCACCGCGACGATGGAGCATTTCTTTTAATACTGGAAATAAGGTATAAATATGTTCGGGTATTGTTTTACTTTTTTGACGTTTACAATTAAGACTGATTTTTAAATTTTCTTCAACGGTTAATAGAGGGAAAATTTGACGACCTTGTGGTACGTAACCCACGCCTATTTCGGGTCGCAGCTCCACTGAGCTTTTTGCCATATCCTTATCATTAATAACAAGACTACCTGCACTAATAGGTAACATACCCATAATAACTTGTAATAAGGTACTTTTACCTACGCCATTACGTCCCATAATACAGGTACGCGAACCTTTTTTGATGTTAAGGTTTAAGTCCCATAATATTTGGGTGCCACCGTATTTTTGATCTACTGATGTTAACTCAATCATTATGCTTTTGCTCCTATTGGGACTTCATTTTTTGGCTCTGCTGCACCGTCATCTTCACCAAGGTAAACCTTAATAACTTCAGGATTTTCTTGTATTTCTGACATAGTACCTTCAGCCAGTACAGAGCCTTGATGTAAGACGGTAACTTTCTTGGCAATTGAACGAACAAACGCCATGTCATGCTCAACCACAACCACTGAATGCTTACCTGCAAGTGAGGTTAATAGTTCAGCCGTACGCTCTGTTTCTTGTCCTGTCATACCTGCTACAGGTTCATCAACCAGCAATACGCGTGGCTCTGCAGCGAGTAACATACCAATTTCTAACCACTGTTTTTGTCCATGTGACAAACGGCCTGAAGGATAATACGCTTCTTGCACTAAACCAATTGTTTCTAATATTTCACCAATGCGATCATTTTGTTCACCGGTTAATCGATGAAATAGTGAGGTAATAATACCTTTATCACCGGCTAAGCTCAGTTCAATGTTTTCAAATACGGTGAGCGCTTCAAATACGGTTGGTTTTTGAAATTTACGCCCAATACCCGCTTTGGCAATCTCTGACTCATCAAGTTGTAATAAATCAACTTGCTGACCAAAGCTTACTTTACCTTTATCGGGGCGTGTTTTTCCGGTAATTACATCCATTAAGGTTGTTTTACCCGCGCCGTTAGCGCCAATTAAACAACGTAACTCACCGTCATTAATATATAAATTTAAGTCGTTTAATGCCTTGAAACCATCAAAGCTTACGCTGACATCTTCAACATACAAAATAACGCCATGACGTGTGTCTGGTTTAATATTTTCGGTTGCGGTAAGTGGAGTACCTGATTTATCAACAATCATTATTTAACCTCCGCTGAAGAAGCTTCTTGTTCTTTTGAGTCATCGCTTTTGAACATAGATAGTTTATCGAAAAGGTTAGGTAACATGCCAGCGATGCCTTTAGGTAATAACAAGGTAACCAGTACAAATAGACCGCCCAAAGCAAATAACCATGCTTCTGGCATAATCGCCGTAAAGCGTGTTTTAGCATAACTGACTACAATGGCACCAATGATTGCGCCATATAAAGTACAACGACCGCCAATAGCAACCCAAATAACCATTTCTATTGAGTTGAGTGGTGAAAACTCACCGGGGTTAATAATACCTACTTGCGGTACGTATAACGCACCTGCAACACCAGCTAACATTGCTGATACAACAAATATCCATACTTTATAATGTTCTGGCTTATAACCAACAAAGCGTACTCGGCTTTCTGCATCACGGGTAGCGGTTATAACGCGACCCATTTTAGAGTTAACAATATAATTACTTATCCAATAACCAATCGCTAATGCAATAGCAGTAATAACAAATAAACCTAATTTGGTGTGTGGGTTTTGTAGCGAAAACCCAGCTATTTCTTTAAAGTCAGTTAAACCATTATTACCACCAAACCCCATTTCATTTCTGAAAAACGCTAACATTAAAGCGTAAGTCATCGCTTGCGTCATAATTGACAAATATACGCCACTGACACGTGATCTAAAGGCCATTGAACCAAAAATAAAGGCAAGTAAACCAGGACCAAGGAAAACCATACAGATCATCCAAACAATACTGCTAGACCCTGCCCAAAACCAAGGGAGTTCAGTCCAACTTAAAAACACCATAAAGTCGGGTAAGTCTGGGTTACCGTAAACACCACGGTCGCCAATTTGACGCATTAAGTACATGCCCATGGCATAACCACCTAAGGTGAAAAAGGCGCCATGACCTAAACTTAATATACCGCAATAGCCCCAAACAAGGTCAACCGCTAAGGCAAGTAAGGCATAACATAAATACTTACCAAACAGGCTTACGGTGTAGTCACTTACATGCATAAATGAGCCATCAGCAAAGAACAAGTTACACACAGTAACGTATAAGGTTGAGATAAATAAGGTTCCTACGACAACATGTAGGTGGCTTAATGTTTGGATCATTTTTTGAAACGAAAAGCTTTCGTTTGAATTATGTTGTATTGAATTTGAAGTCGTCATTAGTCTGCCGCTCGCCCTTTTTGAGGAAATAACCCTTTAGGTCGTTTTTGTATAAATAACACTAAACCGACTAGCACGATAATATTGGCTAATACCGAACCTACAGCAGGCTCAAGAAATTTGTTGATAGAACCCAACGACATTGCCGCCACTAAAGTCCCCCAAAGATTACCAACACCACCAAAAACGACCACTAAGAATGAGTCGATAATATAGGCTTGACCTAAGTTTGGTCCTACATTAGTTAATTGACTTAATACTACGCCAGCAACACCTGCAATACCTGATCCTAAGCCAAAGGTAATAGCGTCTACCCAATCACTTTTAATACTTAAGGCTCTTGCCATATCTCGATTTTGAGAAACGGCACGTACATGTAAACCTAAGGCAGATTTTTTCAAAATAAGTAAGAGGGTAAAGAACACTATTAATGAAAATATAATGATATATAAACGGTTGTACGTTAATGAAAATACAGGGTTAATAACCCACGAACCACTCATCCACTCTGGTGCTTGCACTTGGCGGTTAAGGGGAGAGAAAATAGTTCTTACTAACTGTTGTAAAATTAGTGAGATACCAAAGGTGGCTAATAAGGTCTCTAATGGGCGACCTTTTAAATAACGAATAACACCGCGCTCAATAATAATGCCCACAATACCTGACACTAAAAAAGCAGCAGGCACGGCCATTAATAATGAATATTCAATTAGGTTAGGGAAGGCAAGTTGAATAACGTAAGTGGTATAAGCGCCTAACATCATCATTTCACCATGTGCCATATTGATAACGCCCATTACACCAAAGGTAATGGCTAAACCTATTGCAGCAAGCAATAAGACAGATCCTAAGCTGAGCCCGAAGAATATATTTTCAATAATGCCAAAGAAGCTTCGCTTGTCTTCAATACTACTAATGACTTTACTTAAACTCAGGGCTAAAGCTTTTTGTTCATTTGTTTTATTTTCAAGGGGTAAGTCACCTAATAGTTTAACCATTGCATTATTTACTGACGGCTCTAAGGTGTTTTCAAGTTGTGTTATTGTGGCCATTTTTTCAGCGTGATCGCCAACTTTCAATTGATTGAGTAATAAAGTGATATTCATTAACTCGCGTACATCTTCATCTTGCTCTTGTTTTATTAGTGCTTGAACGGCTGAAAGTCCCGTTTTTGAAGGATTATCAAGTAAGCGTTTTACGGCTTGAATACGGACATTCTTGTTTTTGTCGGTTAAATCCATTTTGGCGATATAACTACGAATACTACCGCGTAAGCGATTATTAGTTTTAACCTTTCTTATGGTCGACTTTTTAACTGGGGCTAATACTTGTTTAGTTAATACATTCGTTAGCTCGTACAGAGCGTTTTCTGTTTTTAAAGCGCGAACAACCGTTTTATTTGATTTTAGGTAGTAAAGTTCACCCGCGAGCATAAACTGTAAAACATCACGTTTTTGTGCGCTTGTTGTTAGGGCTATCTTTTCAACCAAAGGAGCCATTTTTTTTAACTTCGTGGTTGGAAGTTGTTGCACTAAATGCGACAACGCTGAGTCTGTATTAGTACTTACAATCGTACTAATATCTTGTGTAGTAGCAGTAGCAAGTGCTTGCCAAGATATAATACAACTAAGTAATACAGAGAATATTCGCTTCATTGCGTATTCCTTCTTAATTTTAACAGCAGATAAGCTTCATCTTCGTTGAAAAAACGTATTAAATCTGGCTATCATTTTGAGTGTTTAGTACATATTATCAAAGCACTCTTTATCGACGTGCATGTTGAACAAGTTAAAAAGTGCTTTGATTATATGATGACTTTATTACTGTTTTTAATGATAACTTTAGGTTTGGCTATTAGTTATTCATTGTTGAAAAAATAATAAAAAAAGCTCAGTTATCCATGGGAAGATAACTGAGCAAGCGTTAGGTTAACATTAGAAATTTTGACCTGAACATTTTGCAGTTTTTACGTCAAAGTTGCCGCATTTAACAGGTGCTGTCCAATCTGAAATTAAGTTTTTAGAGCTTGGTAAAAAATCTGACCAGGCATCACCAATAACCGTGTCCGGTGTTTCTGAAACCACTTCAAATTGACCGTCTTCTTGAATTTCACCAATAAGTACTGGTTTAGATAAGTGATGGTTTGCATTCATTACCGCAATGCCGCCAGTAAGGTTAGGTATAGCAATACCGATCATTGCTTGTCCAACAGCGTCTTCGTCAGTAGTACCGGCTTTCTCTACGGCTTTTACCCACATTTTAAAACCAAGGTATGTTGCTTCCATTGGGTCATTGGTTACACGCTTATCATCACCAATGTACTTTTTCCATTTAGCAATAAAGGCTTCATTTTCCTCAGTTTCAACACTTTGGAAGTAGTTCCAAGCGGCTAAGTGACCAACAAGTGGTTTAGTATCAAAACCAGAAAGCTCTTCTTCACCTACTGAGAAAGCAACAACGGGAATATCTTCTGCAGAAATACCTTGGTTACCTAATTCTTTGTAGAAAGGAATATTTGCATCGCCATTAATCGTTGAAACAACGGCTGTTTTCTTACCTTCAGAACCAAACTTTTTAACTTTAGATACAATACCTTGCCAATCAGAATGACCAAATGGCGTATAGTTGATTAAAATATCTTCGTCTTTAACACCTTTAGACTTTAAATACGCTTCTAAAATTTTGTTGGTAGTACGCGGGTAAACATAATCGGTACCGGCTAATACCCAACGCTCCGCACCCATTTCTTCCATTAAGTAATCAACCGCTGGGATTGCTTGTTGGTTTGGCGCAGCACCTGTGTAAAATACGTTTTTAGAGGATTCTTCACCTTCGTATTGTACTGGGTAGAATAATAAGCCGTTTAACTCTTCAAGTACTGGCAATGCTGACTTACGAGAAACGGATGTCCAACAACCAAAAATCACATCTACTTTTTCTTTGGCTAATAATTCACGTGTTTTTTCAGCAAATAATGGCCAGTTTGATGCAGGGTCAACAACAACCGCTTCTAGTTGCTTACCTAATACACCCCCAGCTTTATTTTGCTCTTCAATCATCATTAAAACAGTATCTTTTAACGTGGTTTCAGAAATAGCCATCGTGCCTGAAAGAGAATGTAAAACACCGACTTTAATCGTGTCTGCAGCGTAAGCCATTTGAGTAACTAAGCTACTAGCAATGATTGAACTTGCTAGAATAAGTTTTTTAAATTTCATTTTTATATTCCGTATTTATGTTCTTATTTTTAGAGTATATCGACCCATAAAAAAGGTATGAATCGATATCTATTTAACACTATTGATTAGAATGTGATTAATGCTTCAACAGCTAAAGAGTTAATATCAACCCCATTGGTTTCATCCATACGGTATTCAAATACCATGATTAGGTTGTCGTTTACTACGTAGCTAGGCGAAATAGTAATACCGCTTGATTCTTCAAAGGTTGCGCCGCTAGCGTCTTCAACTTCCCAGTCGTTGTAACGTACTGTTAAACCAACGTTGCTGCTTATCGCATAGTTAGCCATTAATAGATAACCGCTTGCATCACTACCAACAAAAGCGCTGTCTTCTGCGGTGTTGTATTCAACGGCTAATGTTAATGCGTCTTTTGAATAGCTTGCCCATGTATTGATTAACTCAACATCGCCGTCTTTTGAGTAAAAACCTTTAATGGTAATTTCATCTGTAGGCATTAGGGCTAACATTGTTTCAATAGCTGGGTGCTCTGTATCAGTACCTTCACCAGCAAGGTCATTCACAATTGAAACAGCTACGGCATATTTATCACCGCTATAAATACCGGAAACACCTTGTTGGTAACCGCCATAAAAATATTTTGCATAGCCGGTACCAGAATATTGGAATAAACCCGTTGGTTCTTCAGTTTCCCAACCGGTGTAACTTAAAAAACGACCTGCTTTAACATTAAAATTATCACTTAGTGCATAAGTAATGAATGCTTGTTCAATATCAACCTCTTGATTATCTTCTTGATCATCGCCTTGATCTTGATATTCAATATCAACGTGTGCGGTTAATTTATTACCAAAATCATAACCAATATTAATTTCTACTTGATCAATGCCTGACGTAAGCTCTGATTCCCCGCCATCTGTATCGGTTGATAGGTAAGACATATCAACAAAGCCACCAATGCTTAGTGGCTTTTTTTCTTCGGCTTGAGCTGACATTGCACCTAAAGAAAGTAAT
>Ga0308012_10000734_pt1 | contig 18906 bp, 26 predicted proteins | sample Neamet179_FD_203133 | JGI IMG/M metagenome (GOLD analysis project Ga0308012, IMG submission 203133) | Marine microbial communities from water near the shore, Antarctic Ocean - #179 | ecosystem: Environmental > Aquatic > Marine > Unclassified | place: Southern Ocean | collected 2014-07-25 | reverse complement strand
CCTCCCTAGCTCAGCGTGGTAGAGCATCCGACTGTTAATCGGATGGTCACCAGTTCAAGTCTGGTGGGAGGCGCTTTTTATTTCTAAATTCGAATTTAGAAACATTGATCGGTTGATAGTAATTGGTGTACTCAATTAGACAACATAGATCTAATAGATGATCGGATATTAAGAAGAATGCAGGAGATTTACATTGGTTAGAACTAGAAGAGCCAACAGGTATTGCGTAGATTGCAGTGCAAGATTGGTCTATTATCCCAGATTATCAAACCCAAAAGCACCAAACGAACACAGAGTGTTAGTTTATGCATGTCCAGATTGCACAGATGATTTTGAAAAACCAAAAATGTTTTCAATTAAACGTAATCAGGTAGAAGATCCACTAGAGACAGTTGAAATTGAAATTACACAACTACAGAAAAAAGTAATAACGGCAAGATAATTTTAAAAATATATGCCATATCCTGAAAAATCTGGAGGAGACTATCCTGAAAAATCAAGAAGTAGTATGTGGTATTTGCTTCCAATACTTATTGGAATGATTGGAGGAATAATTGCATATTTGGTAATAAGAAAAGATGATCCACATAAAGCAAAAAATTGTATTTACATAGGACTAGTAATGGTACTAATCGGTATTCTTTTCAATATTATGTTACTAGGGGTAGATGTAGCAACTAATCCAGGTTTCAATGTTAATCTATAATAGAATTATTGATAATCACAGGCGCTATATTCACTATATTTCTAAATTCGAATTTAGAAACATAACTAATCAACAGTAGTGATCATCAAGATTTAGAATAATATAGAAGAGGTTTTGAAATTTAATCATGAGTCTATCAAGAATGAGAGATAATGTTGAAAGATGGTTAATTCATGAAGGTTTATCATTTAATCCCGTAAAAAGTGAGGAGAATTCATTTCAAATTTTAGTAAAACATGCAGGGCAATATGGAATACCTGTAGATATTTTTGAACCAAAATCACAATTAGGAATTCTAGTAGTAGGTGCTAAAGTAGAGATGAAAAATAATCAAATTATCAGATATAGAGGATTTACTGATGAAGAGAAGACTAAATTCAACGATAAATTATCTGATTTTTGTAATTCAATTCAAGCAATTAGTAAAATAATTAGTGAAGATGGAAAACAAAAAGTTGCAGTTTATGTCGTATTAGATGATAAAGAAAACATCAACCAACAGACAATGCTAGACGCAATTGAGAGTTTATCAGAAAAACATGAAAAGACATCCAGATTTCTACTAAAAACATTCTAAAAAAATATAGTAAAAAATTAGAACAGGTAAAAATAGATTCAGGGGAAGGAGTAATGAAAAAATATTTTATCAAAAAACAGCAAAGTCCAAAGTAAAATAACGATATTATCACAGATGTCAAATTCTAGTTTTTACTAATTTTGTCAATGTTTTACATGAAGAATATTTTTGGAAGAAGGGTTAATGAAAAAATGGAAAATGGCCTAATTTACAAAATTGTGCCTAACTGCTAAACCCCCCCTAGTAAAAAGACCATTTAGGCACCTGATGAAATTTTTGAAAGTAGTCATTTTGGATGGGGGGTTAACACTTGTGCCTAGATGCAAAAGGCAAGGGTAATTCCACCAAGGTATCCCAGCAAAACAAGGGTAAACTTTCATTGTTAGGCGTAAAAGCTAAACCCCCTAAAACAACACCATTTTTCTAAAAAATAATCAAAAAAATTGAATATTTTAATTGAAAAAGTACATCATAAATTAAAAAAAATGAGTAAATTGGAGATTAGGATTTAAGATTGTAACAAAAGATCCAAGTAAACTGTTTAGAATACCCCCCTGTTTCGAGGCAATATTCAGTAAACAACACATGCAAAGTAATGAATCAAAAATTTTAGAAATTACGTTGCAACTATATATCAAAAAATGATGCAAATTTCATGGTACGTATGGGCTTAGTTATTGTAATTGGAGCAATTATCGGTTCAATGGTACTTGCAAATTATACGTACATGCAATATCAAACAAATTTCATAGAAGTTAGTGAAGGAGAAACTGTAACGGTAGGACCTGTAGAGTACGTAATTACATTTGAAGGCACACATGAAGGAAGTAAAGAAGTTAGACCTGAAAATACATTTGTGAAAATTGGAATTACTGCAAAAAATATCAGTGATGAAAAAACACTGCTATCAGGGGGGCAATTTTACTTGATTGATGAAAAAGATCAAAAACACAAAGCAGTCTTTGGAGAATTTTCATCAACAGATCTAGTTCAAAGAGGATTAGATCCAAACAAACCAATTGCAGTAACAACACAATTTGATGTTCCATTTGATGAAGATGTAAACTACAAAGTTATCATCAGACCAATAAAAGAACAGTCTACAGTAGATACAGCATCAATTTGTTTAACAAATTGTTGATCGATAAATTGTAAAAATCAAAAAAAGTGTCAAATTTTATTATAGCAAGCGTAGTATTGTGTGACTTTTACCACATAACACATACGATTTTTGAAAAAAGTCATGGCAATATCTAAAGCCAAAAGAGCCGAAGCAGCTAAGAAAGCAGCAAAAACTCGCAAGAGAAATGCAGCAGCTAAAGCAGTAGAAGCACTAAAGGCAGCAGCAACTCGTAAGAGAAAGGCAGCAGCAACTCGAAGGAAAAATGCAGCAGCTAAAGCAGCACCTAAGAGAAAGGCAGCAGTAAAACGCAAAGCCGCTCCAAAACGAAAAGCCGCAGCTAAGAAAGCAGCTCCAAAGAGAAAGGCAGCAGTAAAACGCAAAGCCGCTCCAAAGAAATCTGCATCTAAGAAAGCAGCTCCAAAGAGAAAGGCAGCAGTAAAGAAAGCAGCTCCAAAACGCAAAGCCGCTCCAAAACGCAAAGCCGCTCCAAAGAGAAAGGCAGTAAAACGTAAACGTTAATCTGTCTATGCACCTTTTTTCTAATCTACGTTACTTGATTTACTATGTTTCTAAATTCGAATTTAGAAATATAATAAATCGCAGTCACACATCATTCATTCATTTTTAATTCAGGTAAAACAAAAACTCTCTCAGGTTTAATTTTAAAAATAATTCTTTTCTCACCATCCTGCTTAAACGGATAATGCTTGCGGCCCATGTATTGTTCAGTTAATTTATCTGCATGAGAATATTCACTATCAGAAATTATTTCAATTACAGTTCCACGAATAGTAGTCATGTCAAGGGGATTGTCATTAGAAGTGACAGAAACAGCTACACGAGGATCACGTAGAATATTTTTATGTTTTATTCTACCCTCAGCAGTATTTACTAAAATAAAACCATCCTCGTAGTTGGCCCAAACTGGTGAAAGTTGTGGAGAACCATCCTTCATAATAGTTGCAATAAAAACAAGATTTTTTTCTGAAAATAATTTTATCGCTTTAGGATCAATCATAATTTCATGAATCTCCTTTTACAATCAGCGTATTTTTCAAATAGTTTTTAAAATTGAATTTTAACATGTTTTTCACTTATTTTAATTCAAAATAACAATTACTAATTGATCGCAATGAAAAGAAAATCAGATACAAAATAAATTCTATTTCGTATTTGATTTTTCAAGGACATTAGTCATTGCCCTATTCATAATCTCCATTACCAGGTATTGAGAATACTCTACAGATTGCTTACCCTTAGATTTACTAGTCTTAGTTCCTAATCCTTTGAGAATTTTTTCAACTTTAACGGATGTGTTGTCAATAATTTTAGAATACGTTGAATCAAAATTTTCAGGAGTTTGAAAATCCAGCAATTTTGTTGACGTACTATAAAATTTAGTAATTGCGCCACGAGATTCTTCAATTCGTGCAATTTCAATTAAACCAGAAACCTTCAAGATTTCTAAATGATGTCTAACAGTGGTTAGTGCTTTTTTGTAACCATATTTCTTTAGAGCTGTACAAATTTGATCAGCAGATAATGATTGATGGTATAAAATTTCAACGATTTTTGCACGTGCAGGGTCTTCAATTGCACGAGCGTGTCCAATACTTGTAGTAACGGTACGATTTACTTTAATTTCCTTTTCTAATAATGTAGACATACTAAGATTACATTTTATCCTGATCTAAAAGATCCGCGTATCATATTTTTTTGTCCATTTGCATTAATTTTTGTTTACTTTAATAAACATGATACCGCTATTAAAAATATACAATAGCCTACAATAAAGATAGTAGTGCATCTAATATAATTAGTAGCAATACAGTAATTATGAAGTAAGTGTTAAATTTATCATAGATACATCAAAACCATAGTAGCGGTTCCAAAAATATCAAAAAATAAAATTTCTAAAACAATGTCGGTAAATTTATCATAAACAGGTTAATTTTAGAACATATGAAAAGTATCATTCGAGTTGAAAGTTAACTAACAGTCAACATTACGTATAGAATTTAGATTAAAGAGTTACCAGTTAATTTCTCATATGCAATAACATATCGTTCTGTAATTGTTTCAATAATGTTAGATGGAATTTGGGGTGCAGTTGGCTCTTTACCTTGATTTCGTGCATCTTCAAATTGTTTTTGATAACCATTTGCAGTTAGCCAATCACGCAAAATTTGTTTGTCGTAAGATTCTTGAATTTTTCCAACAACAAATGAATTTTTTGGCCATAACCTGTATTCATCAGGACCAATTGAATCACCTAAAACAATTTTATCATCTAAAATTCCAAATTCTAATTTTAAATCAGCTAAAATAAAGCCAGCATCGTTAGCAACTACTGCCATCTGCTCATAGATTTCAACGGATGTTTTTTCCAGCCAATCATACTGCTCTTCTGAAACTAAATTCATCTCCAATGCCATTGTTTTATCAACAGGAACATCATGTTCAGATTTAGTAGTAGGATCAAATAATGGCTTAGTTAGTTTTGCTGCAAGAGTAGTATCCGTATTATCAGGTAATTGTATAGACCCATTTTTCCATCTGCCAATTAAACTCCCATAAAAATAACCTCTAACAACACATTCCATAGGAATCATTTTCATTTTTTTAACTAAAATTTTAGTATCAGATTGACGAGATATGAAATGATTAGGAACATCTAGTTTATTGAACCAAAATTCTGCAAATCGACACAAAACTTTACCTTTTTTTGGAATATTCTGACTAAATTTTACATCATAAGCAGAAACTCTATCCGAGAATTCAAAAAGTAGTGAATTTTCATCCACATCATAAAGATCCTTTACCTTTCCACTAGTCAGAAACTTCAATTAATTATATTGAATTTCAATAGGATTTAACTGATAGGAAAATAAAAATGTAAAAAATGTGTGTGTGTTATTTGACATCAATGCCATTCCAAAAAGCCACCATTCCTTTTAGTTTAGAGGCAGCATCGTTGGGTTCAGCATAATACCATGCACAGTCTTTGTTAGTTTTTCCATCAACAGTTACAGAATAATAATTGGCTTTTCCTTTCCAACCACAAACGGAAGTCAGTTCAGCTTTTACAAAGTATTCTGATTTTATTGAATCAAACGGAAAATAGTGATTACCGTCAACAACTTCAGTGTTGCTACTTTCAGCAATTACTACATTATTCCACATAGCTTTCATATCATTTTATTAATTCAAACCATATTTAATGAAATCTTAAACTAGATTTTTCCTTTTACTTGTTCACGTTTACTAAAATCGGGTTTAATTCCAAGTGAATCATAGTTTCCAGAAGAGCATGTAAAGCACATAGAATCCTTTGGCATCCCAACTGCATCAGCAAGATTATCAGCATCATTGTACCCCAAAAAGTCAACACCGATACTTTTTCTAACCATTTCAGTTATTTCTTCAGTAGTCATTTCTTTACCATCAGTGAATGTTGCAAGTTCTTCTTGAGATGGAAAATCAATTCCAGCATAACAAGGATAGTTAATTTGAGGATATGTAATCAACATGCTAATTTTTTTAGCTCCTGATCTGCGAAGTGCTTTGATTATAGCTTTGGAACTAGTACCCCTGACCAGACTATCATCAATAACTACAACATGCTTGTCTCTAATTATTTCACTAATTGGAATTATCCAGCGATTGATTTCTACCCTGTCACTTTGATGCGGTTCAATAAAACTTCTCAAAGGACCTTTCTTACTGTACCTGTCTTTTAGTAATCCCTCATCAAATGAAACACCCAGCTCTTGAGCATATCCTAGTGCTGCAGGTCTTGCAGAATCAGGAACAGGGATTACCAAATCAGCATCAAAAATAGGAAACTTTTTTGCCATAAATCGACCAATATTTTTTCTTGAAAGGTAAATGTTATGGCCCTCCATGTTGCTTGAGGGATGTGCAAAGTAAGTGAATTCAAAAGAACAATGTGCACGGGATGTGTCATGTGAAAATATTTCAGATTCCATACCGGTTTTACTTAATTTAATTAATTCACCTGGAACTACATCTCTTTGAAGAGTTGCACCAACTGCTGTTACAGCAGCAGACTCCGAAGTTACAATGTATGTGTCATCAGATTCTTTATGTCCTAAAACCATTGGGCGAAATCCCTTAGGGTCTCTTGCCGCATATACAGAATTGTCATCAGAGATAAAAGTAAAACAATACGAACCAACCATTTCATTTTTTAAAATTGAAAGAGCCTTTCCCATATCACCATTTTCAGAAATTAAAGATACCAATCTTTGCGCAGCAACTAATGTGTCACTTGCACTTTGAGGCGTAAAAGAGCATCCACCAACTAAATTAGATAATTCCTGAGCATTGGCAATTGTTCCATTGTGTGCAATGCAAAGATCTTTTACTTTAAGAGGTTGTGCGTTTTCCAATGTACTAGTCCCCATAGTAGAATATCTTACATGTCCGATAACACAAGGGGAAGCATATTCTTGTGCAATTTTTTTAAATTCAGATGATGAATGTGAAACTAACCCTATTTTCTTAAATGGTGTTTTGTTTGGAACTGCAAACCCCCAAGCTTCTTGGCCTCTATGTTGTAAAGCACGTAATGCGTCAAAAACCATTGGGACAACATTCTTTCCAGAAAGACTGTAAATTCCCACAACACCACAATTTTCTTTTACTTTAGGCATGCATTACCATCTCCTTTAACGAATTTAACCAAGTTTTTTGTGCCTTATCAACGCTTAGATCAATTACGGGTTTAGAATTAGTAGTGAATTGTATGGACTCCCCATGAAACTCACCAATAGTTTTGAATGAAACATTATGTTTTTTTAGTAATTCGTCCAAATTTTGAAGATTTTTCTTTTCAAAAGTTACTAGATATCTAGAATGACTTTCAGAAAATAAAATTTTGTCAGTATCCAATTTATCTCCAGGAATACTGTCTAAAGGTACAGTACAACCAATTTGATTAGTCATACAAAGTTCAGAAACTGCAACTGCCAATCCGCCTTTTGAACAATCATGTGCAGATTTAATTAATTCAGTTTCAATAAGTTCCAATACAGCATTCATGTTTTTCTTTGATTCTGAAAAATCAACAGTAGGACATTTGCCTCCAATAAATTTATGAATGTATTCAGAATATTCAGAACCACCCAACTCGTCTTTAGTATTGCCAATCATAATTAAACAATCACCAGAATTAATTTTTTGAATTCTCAAAGGTTTCTTATCAATTAATCCAATTACTCCAATTACAGGTGTTGGTTTAATCGAGCCTTTTGGAGTTTCATTATACAAACTAACTTTGCCACCAATGCATGGGATTTCAAAGTCTTTGGCAAAATCAGTTAGACCCTTCAATGATTCTAAAAAGGTCCAAAAAATTTCAGGATCTTTTGGATTTCCAAATTGAAGATGATCAAGCATTCCAATTGGTTTTGCTCCAGTACATACAACATTTCTACATGCCTCCTCAAAGCAACCAATAGCACCTTCGCGTGGATTAATGTAACATTGTTTAGGATTACCATCAATCTTAATTGAAAGAAATTTTCCATTATCCAGTCTTAAAACGGATGCATCGTAACCTGGCTTAACTACAGTTCTAATTCCAACCTCATGATCATACTGGCCATAAACCCAAATTTTGCTTGCAATGTTAGGGGATGCAAGAAGCTTTAACATTAATTCCGAATAGTCAGATAAAATAGGAAATGATTTGTTGTCTTCAATATTTTCTAAATATTTTGGTTTCTTAGAAGGTAAATCAAGTAAAGTTGCATTGGCAACAACATCAGTAGAAATATTTGCAATTGTTTTTCCATTTTTCTTGACGTGCATTTTATTATCAAATGTCACATGTCCAATAACAGAACATTCAATTCTAAATTTATTACAAATGTCTTGAAATTTTACTAATTTGGCACTGTCTGTGATAATCAGCATTCGTTCTTGAGATTCAGATACCATAATTTCATCAGAATGCATGTCAGATTCACGTGTGTGAACGTTATCAACATCCATTTCAATTCCAATATCCAACGCATCGGCAGTTTCAGATACTGCACAAGAAAGACCGCCGCCGCCAAGATCTTTCATAGCATGAATTAATTTTTCATTTCTAGCTTCTAAAATTGCTTCAATGATTAATTTTTCAATAAAAGGATCAGGAATTTGAACTGCAGAACGATTCTCAGATTCTAAAGAATCAGATGCAAATTGAGAACCTCCAATTCCATCTCTACCAGTAGCACCACCCATCAATACTACCAAGTCACCTTTTTTTGCATGATTTTTAATTAAATTTTCTTTTTTACCAAAACCAATTGCGGCAACATCAACCATTGCATAGTTTGAATAACATTCATCAAATTCAACTTCACCACCAATAGTAGGAATACCTAAACAATTACCATAGTCAGCAACTCCTTTAACAGCATTTTTGAAAAGCCATTTTGCATGTTGATCTTTTTCAATATCACCAAAACGCAATCCGTCTAAAAGTGCAATTGGACGAGTTCCAGCAGATAAAATATCTCTAATGACACCACCGACTCCGGTTGCAGCTCCACCATAAGGTTCAACAGCAGAAGGATGATTATGACTTTCAATATGGGCAGTTACGACATAACCATCGCCAACATCTAAAACTCCAGAATCATATCCTTTTTCATTAATAACTAAAGGTCCATCCATAGGCAATAGTTTAAGATGTTTTTTAGATGACTTGTAAGAACAATGTTCAGACCACTCCGCAGCTACAATTTGTAATTCTGTGGAAGTTGGATCTCTACCAATTTTTAATTTTAATTCCTCTAATTCATGGGGTTCTAGACTCAATTGTTAGCACCTATTTTTTCTAGCAATGATTCAAAAATTAACGATGATGGTTTATTGTCATGAGGGTTTATTTCAGATTCAGCAGCTCTTTCAGGATGAGGCATCATGCCAACCACATTTCCATCTTCATTACAAACACCAGCAATTTGATTTGAAGAGCCATTTACAACTTGATCATATTTAAAAACAATTTGATTTTTTCTCTCAAGTTGGTTTAAAGTTTCATCATCAACAAAATAACGCCCATCTCCATTTGCAATAGGTATTGGAATTTTTTGATTTAATTCAAATTTATTTGTAAATGGAGTTTTATTATTCTCAACTGTAAGATTAGTCCATTCACACATAAAATTAAGAGAGTCATTTTTTAATAAAACACCAGGAAGTAATCCAGATTCTACAAGAATTTGAAATCCATTACATACACCCAAAATAGGAATTCCTTTTTCAGCTATTTTTTTAACATCTTGGATAATTGGACTATGTGCAGCAATTACTCCCGCTCTAAGTCTATCACCATAAGAGAAACCTCCAGGCAAAACTACAGCGTCAAGATTTTCTGGAAGCGGTTTATCATGCCAACAATATTGAGGAGTCATATGAAATACATCAGATAACACATGAAACATATCGCGATCACAGTTACTTCCGGGAAAAACTATAACTCCAACATTCACAATTGTTTTTAGATTCAGAGTTATTTAATTTGAGCCCACAGACAGATACAGATTTTATTAGAATTATCAGTCAGGTTAAGCATCAAATGCATCTATTGTAACTACACTGACCATGGGATTGTAAATCCTTAATTCATCACATAGTTCTTTAACCTTAGATTGTGCAGATTCTTTATTATTTTCAGTAATTGTAAATTTTAACATTTTTGCAGTGTTAATTTTAGATACGTTTTGATGAGTTCCTTTTAAGACTAAATCATTTAAAATGGTTTTTCCTTCAGGATCACTAATGCCCGGTTTATTTTCAATTGTAACATGAACACGGTAATTACCCATAGTAAATAATAAATTAAAACAGCGATTAATCTATCTTCCGAATAATTTTATAAATTATTATAATAATCCACTTTGTTTCAAAAAGTCTTTTAATTTTTCTTTAGTATTTACAGCATCAAGTTTGTCGTCTTGATCAATTACAAAAAGACTTTCACCATTTAATATTAAATTATGTGGACCAAGATCTTTGGCATTATCAATTTTTAAATTATTAATTAAATCAAGTACTTCATCATTTGTAGGGTATACACCGTTATTTTCCAAAAAAGTTCTTAAGTCAATTCCTTGAATCCATATTCTTTTTTCATTTCTTAAACCATAATCAACTTCAATGTTATCAAAATTGGATTTTATACTGATATGATTGCCGGGACCAAACTCCTCATCATACTTGCTAGAACCTCGCCAGCCACGATCAATGGTCTTTGGTTGTGTGTTCTTCAGTAACCAGAGATTTCGTTCTAGTTTTTGATTAAAAGTATTACCAAGTCCAGATTCATTTTTGTTTAATAAAATTGGTTCAAAGGAATCCAGTTTTAATTTTTCTTTTTCAAGTCTTTGAGAATTTTTGGTAGAGTCATTTTCTAAAGGATTTGGATGCTCCATAAAACAAAAAGAACTCATAGAAACCAAAGTATCAAGAACGTCTTGAAACGGCTCATCAAAATGATGAATGATATTCAATGCCAAGACAATATCAAAATGTTGGACTTCTTTGAGATTTTTTAAATTTTTTAAATTCATTTGTTTGTCTAAAAGGAGTACTTTGCGATTATTATTTTTGACACATAATTCCAATAATTTGCGTTCAGGGTTACTTTCTACAGCAATAAAAACTCCAGAAAAATCTTCAGCCAGTCTAAATGTAAAATAACCTTCAGCTGCACCCAAATCTAAAACAGAAATAGGTCGATTGAATTGCTTACAAAATTTGAAAATTTCTTCATATCGTTCTTCAGAATTTCTATATCCCGTTGAAATTGTTTTTCCTTTTATTCTAATGTCGTTGTAAGTATCAATAGAAGTTGTGTGAAGTTCGGGGGTTTTTTGATGTTTTACTAATTCTTTAAATTCATTAGAATTTCTAAGAATCATTTTTAGATCATCTAATTCTATTCGATGAGTTTCTAATTCAGTGAAATAATAATCCAAGTCATCCAAATCAGGCTCTCTATCTAACAATTTTAGATATTGTGCACGAATAGATTTTCGTATATCCATTCTGTAGTATTTGATTTCACCAGTAATTTAGATTTCTAGAGTGTAAATTTAGGGTTAGATAGTTATATCAGAATAATTGGACTCAATGTAACATGGCTAGAAAAGAAAGAATGAGATATTGGAAAATTAGTGCAGAAGATACAGATACTTTCGATTATGATGAATCCAAATTACTAAATTGGGAAATTAAATGCATTAGAGAGCCAGAAGTAGAAAATCATTTTATCGGAGTTTTCATGTATAGAAATGGAACAGCATATGATTATGAATCAGTAAAGGGAATATGTTATTTTCACAATAATATAGACAGAGAGGAACTACCAGAAATTACTAAATTCCTTCAAAGTAAATTTGAAGGTAAAGAAATGATAAAAGGTGATAGAGTATTTTTGAAAGACTCAAAAGAAATTTTCACCAGTAAAGAAATAGGAAAATTAGCAAAGGAATTAGAAATAAAATTTAACGCTAAAGCAACCATATCTTTAGAATTTGAGGATATCAGTTCTGATGAACTCAAGGCAGCAGGCATGCCAGATTCTAAATTATTGCCAATTCCAAAGTAGAAATTATTTTCAAAAAATATACATTTTCATATATCGTATGATAAATTGATACCAGATGGCAGATTTAGAAAGCATCAATAAACACCTTGAAGAGTTAAGAAAAAGATTACTTCGAATCGTTTTAGTTATTGGAGTAATTACAATGGTTCTTCTAACTTGTCATGCAGTGCCAGTAGAAATAGCAGGAATCACATTATACTATCCAACATTAGAACCACAAAACAATATCGCAGCTCAAATTACAAACCACATGAAAGAAAACCTAGTACCAGAAGGAGTCCAATTAATTCAAACAGCTCCAGGACAAGCTTTTTTCGCTCAAATGTATGTCTCAGCTCTTGTAGGAATGGTAGTAGGAATGCCAGTTATTATCAGAGAACTTGTAGGGTTTATCAAACCAGCATTAAAAGAAAATGAAATTAATGTTAGTAGGAATATTTCATTACCAGCTTTAGGATTATTTATTGCAGGTTGTATATTTTCATACAATTTTGTAATTCCATTTATTTTAGAATTTTTGTACAAGTATGGAGAGTCTGCAGGATTAGTCACATTTCTAAATGTAATGGAATTTGTAACTTTTGTATTACAATTTTTATTGGCATTTGGTTTCTCGTTTCAGCTTCCACTAGTAATGTATGCCATATCAATGTCCGAAATGGTAGGCAACGATTTTTGGAGAAAAAATATCAGATATGCAATAGTAATAATAATAATTTTTGGTGCAGTTATCACTCCAGACGGAACAGGTGTTACAATGATGTTGGTTGCAGGTCCAATGATAGGATTGTACGTGGTAGGCATATTATTCATCGAGCGTAAACAACGTAAAAAGTTGAACACTTAAATCTGAAATCAGGAAAGTAGGTGTACAATGCTTGGAAGTACTGAAATTATTGTTTTGGTTGTAGTTATTGGTGTACTAATTTTTGGTGCAAAAAAAATTCCTGAACTTGCCAAAACATTTGGTAAAGCTAAAGGAGAATTTGAAAAAGGGAAAATTCAAGGGGATAAAGAACTAAAAGATTTCAAAGGTGAAATAGACAGTATTTCTAAAGATAAAGAAGTAAAATCAGATTAGTTTTCACATATCTTGGCAAAATCATCCATAAGATTAGAATAATTTTTACTTAATTTTGATCTGTCCAATAATTTTGGAATCCTCATATTTCCAGTTAATTTCAAATTTGCATTAACTAAAATTTTAGTGCCTTCTGGAATTTCAATAAATTCCTGTCTAATGTAACTGCCTCTAGATTTACCTCCAATGACATACACTTCATGCAGTACAGAGGGTTTAGCAACATGTTTTGCCATAAGTAATAATTCCAAGTCACCTAATATCAGATGTTCTTCAACCACAGCAATGTTATCTCTGACTGAACGAATACGAATCGAGGAATAGTATTGTGGAATTAATTTTGGGTAATTTTCATAATTTGAAAAAATCTTAAAAACATCTTCTCTTTTTGCATAAATGATTTTTTCTAAAGAAAACTTAGCCAAAGGTGTTTTAGAAACTACCCCAACGAGGGTATAAATCGTGATCTATGTCAAACTGGTCTAAACATTTACCAACACCGTGATTTACAATATCATCAATTGTTTTGGGATTTGTATAAAATTCAGTGACAGGAGGTAAAATTACAACACCCAATCTAGATAGCTTCAACATATTTTCTAAATGAATTGCAGAAAGAGGGGTTTCTCTAACCATCAGAATTAATTTTCTACCTTCCTTAATTGTAACTCCAGCAGATCTTGCAACAAGAGTATCATCATATCCATTTGCAATTGCAGCTAAAGTTTTCATGCTACAAGGAGCAACAATCATTCCATTAATTCTATGAGTCCCACTAGAAACACTTGCAGCCATATTTTTTGAATCTGAAGTAGTATTTGCAAGAGATTTAACATATTCTGGAGTGTACTCAGTTTCCATAGAAATGCATTTTTCACCCCATTCAGACATTACCAAATGAGTTTCTATGTCTAATTTTTTTAACGTCTCCAACATTCTAATTCCGTAAATAACACCAGTACTTCCAGTTATGGCAATAATTAATTTCAAGAGTTAATCTGGAAAGTAGTATTTGTCAAAGACTCTGTGTAAAGTATACTTTCAGTAAATTCACTAATCATGTTTCTTCCATTTCCTCCTACATAATTTAAAAACATTATCAGATAAATACTAAATCCTTTAGGAACGGATAAAATTATAGAAAAAGACACAATTTTGATAAAATAAAAACATCCAGGCATAAAAAATAATTTAATTTCCAGAATAATTTAACCAGTCAATTAGTAACGTTTCTACAAGATTTGGAATTATTTTGATTTTAAATTCATGGGTTCCATCAGAGATAAAAAAACAAAGTTGTTTTTGAAGAGAAGTAATGAAATCTTGATTAATTTTAACTACTAGAAATTTTAATTTGTCATCATATTCAAATTGAAAGTCGACAAGAAAATAAAGTGAAGAAGAATGATTAGTCATAACCATATTTTTAGAAAGACTAATGAAATTATTTAGATCTGCAGAGATATCTTGAATTATAATTTTATCATTAACTACTTTCCAGGGAGTAAGATAATTTTCTAAATCAGCAGACATTCGATTAAGATGTATTTGTAAATCTTGTGAGCGAGTCATAACAATCGTTCTGCCATACTGTAAAATTTAAACTAAATTAAATCTAAAAATTTTTTTTGTAGATTAAATCAATTTTTACGTTTAATGATAATTACAACTGCGGCAATCCCCACAATTACAACTCCAATTAAGACATACAGTATTGGGAAATCATCACTAGACACGTTTGATGTGAATTTTGTAGCATCCTCAAGTTCCACCTCAGATATACGAATGATCTTATCATCATTTCCATTTGCAGTAAGAAGATACAGAACACCATCTGGGCCTATTTGTGCAGTTCTAATTCTTCCAAACTCACCTTCAAACATTTTTTCTTCACTGGTTAAAGAACCATCTTGAGCAATATCAAGAACCATAAGGTGTTGACCTCTAAGTGCTCCAACCAAAAATTTTCCGTTCAAACTAGGAATTTTTTCTGAATCATAAAACACCATTCCGCTTGGAGCCCACGTTGTCTGACCACTGTGTAGAATTGGATTTACAAAAGTGTCATCAAATGAATCGCCCACTACTTTTGGCCACCCATAATTTTTACCCTTTAAAATTACATTAATTTCATCATGTCCACTACCCATTTCTCCGGATGGTCCATGTTCAGATGATACAAACATGCCATCTTGGGACCATGCAATTCCTTGAGGATTACGATGACCATAAGAAAACACAGAACTTGAGTCAAAAGGGTTGTCATCAGGAATCGTACCGTCAGGATTAATTCTAAGGATTTTTCCTGCTAGTGAAGAAAGATCTTGGGACCGTTCAGGATTTATTGCGTCTCCTGTTGTAATGTACAATTTTCCATCAGGCCCAAACTTAATTCGTCCACCATCATGCCACGGGGCACCTGGAATGTCATCTATGATAATCTGCTTCTCTGTTAGCGTGTTATCATCAACTATGAAACTAAAAACCTTATTTTGAAAAAATTCAAGTTCTAAATTTGTCTGATAGACGTAAATTTTCTTATTTTTTTCAAATTCAGGATGTAATGCAAGACCTAACGTTCCACCCTCAATTGATCCACTTTTTGGGAATGTTTGTATTACTTTCACCTCGCCAGATTCTCCAATTTTCCATATTCGTCCATCTCTTTCTGTGAAGTAAATTTCGCCATCAGGTCCAAAAACAATTTCCCACGGATTGTTTAAACCGTCAACTAGAACATCCACATTCAAGTCTCCAAATGCCGGAATTATAATTGGAAATAAAGCAACAAAGAAAATGATTAACAATAATCTCATAATTCAAAGATACTTTTTTTGCTTAAAATCCTATGCAATGAATTTTGATGTGTCTTCCCACAACATCATGTGGGATAACTAGCCTAAACTTTTTAATTTTTTGTCAACAAGAAAAACCATGTCTGTTTCAAAAGTAAAATTTTAGATAGAAATCATATGTCCTCAGACATGTCTTGTTGAAGAGATTTTTTTTCATTGGATTCTTTTTCTAATTTTCTACGTTTAATCCATAAAGAAATACCACCTGCAATCATGGCAGTGAATAAAATTATGCCAGCCATTTGGAGTTCTATGGAATACAACATGCTAAAACTTGGAATGTAATGAAAAAAAAGTCTTGTGGTTTATTTCGATTCATCAAATCAAGATTTTACATATATTAGATGCCAGTATTTAGGCATAATATGATCAAAAGTTCTGAAATCAAGAAGATTGTTAATGATTATTCAGATGTAAGAATAGGCGTGCTAGGAAGCCATTCAGCTTTAGAGGTCATGGACGGGGCAAAAGATGAAAATTTTCAAACAACTGTTTTTTGTCAAAAAGGACGGGAAGGCCCATATCAAAGATTTGGAAGAATTGCGGATGAAATAGTAATTTTAAATAAATTCAAAGATATGGCGTCAGCTAAAAATCAAAAAATGCTAAGGGATACAAATACAATCGTAGTCCCGCACAGATCCCTTACAGTCTATCTAGGGTACAAAACAATCGAGGATTCATTTAAAGTTCCAATTTTTGGAAACAGAAAATTATTTCAGGCTGAAGAGAGAACGGCAAAGAAGGGTCAGTATTACTTATTAGAAAAAGCTAAAATCAAATATCCAAAATTATTCAAGGATCCAAAAGGAATTAACAAACCATGCATTGTAAAAGTTCAAGAAAAAAAAAGGCCTTTGGAAAGAGCATTTTTTACAGTTTCATCATATAAGGATTATAAAGAAAAATCAGAAGCAAAAATAAAACAAGGATTGATTGCTAGAAAAGATTTAGAAAAAGCAAGCATAGAAGAATTGGCAATTGGAACATACATGAATTTTAATTTCTTTCACACACCAATATCAAAACAAGTGGACTTTATTGGAATTGAAAGAAGGCTTCAAACAAACATTCACGATTATAATGCATTACCGGCAAAGGAACAATTGGAAATGGATATTGATTTACAAAATATCGAAGTTGGACACACTCCTGCAAGCATTAGAGAGTCATTACTTGAAAAAGTAATCAAAATGGGAGATAAATTTGTGGCCGCAGTCAAAAAAGAATATGCACCAGGCATAATTGGACCATTTTCACTTCAAAGTGTGATTACAAAAGATTTGGAATTAATTGTGTATGACGTATCATTAAGAGTTCCAGGAAATCCAATAGTTGCAACAACTAGCCCATATACAAAATATCAATACGGTCAGACATTTGGGGTTGGAAGAAGAATTGCAATGGAAATTAAACGAGCTCAAGAAGAAGACAGACTAGATGAAATAGTTACATAGATTTTTAAAAAATAGACATGAAAAAAATAATTCTTTTTCCCCTAATTTTGTTTTTAATAGGAATTCTCTTCCTTACAGGTATTGTACTGATCAACATGTTAACGGACGTAGTAGCTTCAACCAGTACAGAGGCTAAACAAGAAAAGCAAAGAATTGAGACAGAGACAAAATCTTGTGATAATTTTGAATGTCTACGAGAATTGGTAATAGATACAAAACAATTTTGTTCAGACTATCCATATTATGATGTGAATTTTTGTACGACATTTAACAATGAACTTAAGGAAATGAGAAAAAATCTCGAGGAAATGGAACAAAATCTGTATGATTCCACACCCATGCCCTGAATCAACTAGATGAACAAAATATAATTTAACAAGAAGAAAGAGGCGTAAGCCCTCTAAACTGCAGAACATTAAGAGATTTCCTCTTGTGGTCAAGCGTTAAACGCTTGGTTGCCTTTTTGGTTCTGCGGGGCTACGCGGGTTATTCGTCAGATAGTTTAACTAACGACATTATTTATTATAAAACATACAACTATTTAACATTATTAGATAATTATTTCAATAAATTCTTAGTTTTTATCTAATTATTATATGATTATAAAAATTAAATTGAAAAAAGATGGAAAAACATATTTCCAATACAAAAAAAGTATAGAACGTTAATTGGTTAGATTGGGAATATACTGAATACCATTCGTTCTAATTTTGAATGATTAAAGCGGTTTGACATTCAAAATGGAATGCTGATACCAATTAACACTACAAAGTTTATTCTAGACAATAAATAATTAAAAAAATATGAGTAAAATGATATTCATTAAAGAAATTATTAGCATAGCAAAAGAACCAAGACTCTGTCCAACATGTCAAAAAGAGGACAAGCTGGAAAAAGATTTGATCAGAGAAGAAAGATCATGTGGAAGAACAATTCTTTGTACAAGATGTGAAGCACTGATTGTAATAACAGCTAATAATTTAGTTAAAGTCGAGTTGTCATCAATTAAAGGAGATACAATTATGCTCAAAGAACCGCATTTAATTCGTAAAGTGACGTACTAAGTTAGCATTTAAAATTAGTCATATCAGTTCATAATTTTTCTAGTAGATTAATGCGGTTTACATTTCATATGACATTCAGTATTATTTTTTAAAATATCATATCACATAATCAAGTTTGGGCGCAGAATGCTGAATGGCATTGGATGAAATGAACTCGACAGATGGTGGCGTAATGTCTGCAGGATACTCAAATGACATCAATGCCATCCTTAGACAATCATGAGATTGCTGGGTTTTTCCCATCTTTTGAAACATGGATGCTTTGAAGAACCAGACAAGTTCATCATTTTGATGATCAGGCAATCCAAGCACTTTATCAAGATGTATTTGCGTATCCTCATATTTTCCTTTTTGAGATTTTAGAAAAGCGGTAACAAATTGCAGTGTGGTTTCGTCAGTTTTTTGTTTGGTC
>Ga0308012_10000731_pt1 | contig 18931 bp, 18 predicted proteins | sample Neamet179_FD_203133 | JGI IMG/M metagenome (GOLD analysis project Ga0308012, IMG submission 203133) | Marine microbial communities from water near the shore, Antarctic Ocean - #179 | ecosystem: Environmental > Aquatic > Marine > Unclassified | place: Southern Ocean | collected 2014-07-25 | reverse complement strand
TAATGCGGCCTTGGGGTATAAGTGTTGGTACTTTTGGTCAGTTTTATTCTGATCAAGAAGCTCTCGGAGCAAATGCAGGTGCTTACGCTCATAATTTATTTATGGAGCTTATATCTAGTTTTGGACTTATAGGTGTTTTCTTATCTTTTTTTTTAATTTACATACTTTTATTTGAGTACAATTTCATATTAAAAAATCAAAAGAAAATATTTTCAGATCATTTGTTTTTCATTTCAATTGTTTTGGTAGTTTTTTTCTTTTTTGAAACACAATTTAGTTTTACCTTAAATACGCACAAAGGTTTTTATTTAAGTATGGCACTATATGCAATCTGTAAATTTAATTTTTTAAAAAACAGGGCTTATGATGTTTAAGGATTTAAATTTTAAAAGCGAGTTTCTTTTAGTAATAGCTTTTTTCTTTTTTGGTTTAATTCCTTTAGTCCCTTCAAAGGTAATTCCTTTGCTTACAGGTTTTTCACTTCTATTAATAATTATACATTCTTTAAAACTCAAAAGAATAAAAAGCCAAAAGTCTTTATTTTTATTAAACGGTTCTTTATTTTTAATATTATTAATAACTTTAAAAGATGGTTTTAATTTTTTAATTTTTAAAAAATTAGAACAAATGTTTTCTTTATTAATTTTTCCTTTAGTTTTCTATTTTCTTCAAAGAGAAGATAATTATAAAATACGTTTAGGCTTTGAGCTATGGAAAAAGATCTTTGTGTTTTCTTCAGTTTTATATGTTTTTGCTTGCTTTTACTTAGCTTATAAATACGTTAACCCTAAGTATCCCAACCTTGATGCAAATTTTTTTAGGCAAGCAATATTAGAATCCACTTATTTTTCAAGAGATCCTGCCTATATTTCTTTGTACTTAAATATTGCTATTTTTTTCTGTATAGATTTCTTTTTAACAGCCGTAAAACCAAGATATAAATTTTTTTATATCTTATTTATGTGTGTATTATTATTGCTTGTTATTGTTTTACAAGTGAAAATGGCAATTATTGCTTTCGTAATTTGTGTCACTGTTTTGCTGTTCTTGAAGCTTAAATTAAGGAAATTCTTAATCACGATATTTATTATTGTTGTTTTACCTTTAATTTTAGTTACCCAAAGTAACTCTATGAAATTCAATAGATTTTCAGAGTTATTCAGCACTAATAGTTTAAGTGAGAATACACAGTATAATTCTATTTTTGTACACAAGCAAACGATCATTTGTTCTTTAGAAGTTTTTAAAAGCAACTTTTTTTCTGGTGTTGGTTTAGAGAACTCTAATTCATACGTAGACAGTTGTGTAAGATCTGTATACAGTCACAATAAAGGTGTTGTTTATAATTCTCATAATCAATATTTAAGTTATGCACTTCATTCCGGTATACTAGGCCTTGTGTTTTTTGTCTTTGTACTTTCTGTTGCTTTGAAACAGAGTTTCAATAAAGATTATATTTTATTTACGTTACTTTTGTATTTTTGTATTTCTTTTTTTACCGAGAATATTTTAGAAAGACAGCCAGGATTAATACTTTTTGCTTTTTTACTTAATATTATTTATGTTTTAAAAATTAAGAAGTATAAACCTTCTATTGAAATCTAGATGAACTTAATTATTCAAACTTGTGTACCTTCATATAGATTAGGCTTCTATAAGTGCCTTGTAGATGGTAATAAAACTATTCAAATTATTTCTGGAGATGACTTTTATACCTCTTCAGTAAAATCAGACAAAACCACTCCAGGAGTTTTATGGATTAAAAATATTTTTATATTAAATAGAATATTTCTTTTTCAAATGCTTCCTTGGGCAAAGGTGTTTAAAGCAGAAAATGTAATTATTGAATTTAATTTGCGCAATATTTCCTTCTATTTAGTTTTTTTTATTCGTTTTTTCTTGAATAAAAAAACTTTTTTATGGGGGCACGCGTGGTCTAGAAAAGGAAGAGAAAGTAAATCTGAATTGTTGAGGTTTTTATTTAAAAAATTAAGTGATGGTTATATCGCTTACACTCAAGAGCAGAAGAATGAGTTAAAAACTCAATTACCCAATAAAGCTATTTATGCAGCTTGCAATGCCATTTATTACAAGAAGCAAATGTGGCCTTTAGAAGTTTTAGATAAGAATATTACAGATTTTATTTACGTTGGAAGACTAGTCATAGAAAAGAAAGTATTTCTTTTAATAAAGGCTTTTCATAATATACTTAATGAGTTACCCGAGGAGACAAAGCTTTTTGTTGTAGGAACAGGTAATGAACACGCTAAAATTAAGGAGTATATAGAAGTAAATAATCTTACAAAAAAAGTACTTTTATTAGGGCATATTTCAGACTATAAGCAGTTAAAAGAATTATATTCAACAGCAATAGCTAGCATATCTCCAGGATACGTAGGACTCTCTTTAACGCAAAGTTTGGGTTTTGGAGTGCCAATGATTATTTCTAGAGATGAGCGTCATTCTCCAGAGTTAGAAGCAGCTACCATCAAGTTTAATTCAGTATATTTTAAAACAGATGATTTAAACAATCTTGCTGCTACTTTAAAATTGATTTATCTGGAGCGAATCCAATGGTTGAAAAAACGAAATAAAATTTCTGAAGATTGTAGAAATAGATATAGCATCGAAAGTATGACAGAACCATTTTTTGAAATTTTTAAATTAAATGAATAGAATACTAATCATTGGCCCTTTCCCAAAACCAATTTCAGGAGTTTCTTTAGCAAATAAAGTTGTGAAGGAAGTTTTAGACGATTCTAAAGTATTTAAAACAGATTTCATTAATACTTCTTACCCTATTTTTGAAGATACTGTCGGTAGTTTTTCTTTTAATAAACTTTTATTTTTTTTAAAAATTAATTTCAAAGTAATTAAGGTTTTTACAAATGATATTATTTACATAACACCCGGTCAAACTTTTTTCGGTGTTGCTAAATATGGACTATTTATTATATTAGCTTCAATTTTCAGAAAAGAGTTAATTATACATGTGCATGGTAATTATTTAGGCAATCAATACCAAAATTTAAAAGGGTTTAAAAAGAGGTTATTTTATCTTTTGATATCAAAATTCACAAAAGGTATTGTATTGTCAGCCTCTTTAAAAAATAACTTATTACCTTTTCTGAAAGAAAATAAAATTTTTGTGCTTCATAATTTTGCTGAAGATTACCTGCATACAGAAGTAACTAATGCTGAAGAACCTATTGGGCTTAGAATTACATATTTAAGTAATTTAATGGAAGAAAAAGGCATCTTATATTTGTTGGATGCTTTAAAAGAGTTAGAAAACAAGAAGATAGCATACAGGGCAAAAATTGCAGGAAATATTGATGAAGGATTAATACATATAATTAAAGAAAAAATAGATGCTTTAAAGAGCACAGAGTATTTAGGAATTGTTTATGATAAAGAAAAAAAAGAATTATTAGATTGGAGTACTATTTTTGTATTGCCAACGTTTTACAAGATGGAAGGGCAGCCTATTTCTGTATTGGAAGCATTAGCAACAGAAAATTTAATAATAGCTACCAACCATGCCGGAATACCAGACATTATTAAAAATAACGTTCATGGTTATTTTGTAAAGCCTAAAGATTCTCAGAGTATCTTAGATTGTTTTTTATATTTAGATAAGAATAAAAAGAAAATTCAGTTAATTGGTAAAAATAATAAGATATATTTTAGAGAAAATTTTACACTTAAACATTTTAGTAAAGAAATAATAACAATTTTAAATACTGATGCAGAAATTAGAAACATTTAAACTTCCAAAAAATTTTAGAGGCAGAAATGCAATTGTTGTTCAGTTATGGTGGTTTACACAGGCGATCTTTTTCAGAAATTCACCCCAGTTCTTATACGGCTTTAGGTGTTTTTTGTTAAGATTGTTTGGGGCAAAGATTGGTGAAAAAGTAATTATTAGACCAACGGTAAAAATAACGTATCCTTGGAAAGTTTCTATTGGTGACTATTCTTGGATAGGAGATGATGTAGTTTTATATTCTTTAGGTAATATTGAAATTGGTGCTAATACTGTAATTTCTCAGAAATCATATATATGTGCTGCTTCTCATAATTATTTGAGGCCAGAATTCCCTATTTTTGCTAGTAAGATTATTATAGAAGATGAGTGCTGGTTGGCAACAGATGTTTTTATTGCACCTGGAGTTACAGTGCATAAAGGTACTGTTGTTGGCTCTAGAAGTAGTGTTTATAAAGATTTACCCGCAAACAAAGTATGTATTGGTAATCCTGCAATAATAGTTAGAGATAGAGTACCTAATGCATCACTTTAATTTATATGTTTCATAAAAATTATATTAGAAAAAAAGATTGAACAAAAAAATCACCCTTATAGGAATTAATTATTATCCAGAAGACACTGCAATTGGGTTATATACTTCACAATTGGCTAGTTATTTTGATGATAACGGTTTTGATGTGACCGTAATTACTGGTTTTCCGTATTACCCTTCTTGGAAAATTAGTTCAGAGTATAAATTACAAAAAACATTTTATAAAGAAATTATTGATGGAGTAACTGTTTATAGATACAAACAATATGTTCCTAAGAATCCTTCTTTTTTAAATAGAATGCTGCATCTTTTAGATTTTTCATTTGGTACTTTTATAAATATATTTAGAATTAAAGAGGTAGACGTTGTTCTTTGCATAGTGCCATTTATTGGCTCTGTATTTTTAGCTAAAATTTTAGCTAAAATAAAGAATGCAAAACTTTGGGTACATGTTCAAGATTTTGAGTTTGATGCCGTTTTAGAGTCAAATATTATCAATAATAAGTCTCAGTTTTTTAATGTTTTATTCTGGTTAGAAGCAAAATTATTAAACTCAGCCAATATTGTAAGTACTATAAGTACTTCTATGTTATTAAAACTAGATAATAAAATATCTAAAGGAAACCCTATCAAGTTATTACCAAATTGGGTAGATTTAAATTTTATAAACCCAAAGAATTATAAGAAGCATCGTTATTTAAAATCTTCAAAATTCAAAATTTTATATGCCGGAAACATAGGAGAAAAGCAAGATTGGCAGCTATTTTTGCAATTTACAAGGGCATTAGAAAAAGAAGAAGATATAGAAATTATTTTAGTAGGTAATGGTAGTAAAAGAGAATGGTTGGTAAAGCAGTTATCTGAAACGCAAAATGTTTCACTTTATGAACCGGTACCTTATGCAGATCTATCTAATTTACTATGCAGTGCAGATTTGCACATACTTTTTCAAAAAAATGATGTTATAGACACCGTAATGCCCTCTAAGATATTGGCAATGATGGCAAGTGAAAGGCCTTCATTAATTATGGGTAATCTAAAATCTGAAGTTTCAACAATTATAAATAAATCTAATGCAGGAAAGTATTTAGACTCAAATAAATTATCTGATGCTTTGTCATTTGTTAATTCACTTAAATCAAATAATGTGCTTTGTAATAAGTTTGGCGCAGATGCAAGAATTTTTGCATCTACAAATTACTCTAAAAATGAGATTTTAAATCAATTTATAACAACTATAAGAAACATACTAAAATAAGTGGTGCAAAAAATTAAAAAATATTCACGATTCATTATTCCTTTAATAATTTTATGGGATGTTGTGCTTATCAATCTAATTATCTATTATTTTTTAGATAAGGAATATTTAAATATTCAATTTGTTATTTATATAACTTGCTTTTGGTTATTAATAGGTTATTACACAAAATTTTATAATACTTACAGATATACACACATTACACAGCTCCTAACACGCTTAATCTCTCATTTTTTTGTTTTTTCATTAGCTTTTTTCACCTATTTCACTATTTTTAATGAAGGAAAGATTATAAGCAAGCAGTCAAATATTATACTATTTATTATTTTTACAATCACAATATTTAAGTTTCTGTCTTTTTTTCTTCTGAAAAAATACAGGTCTAAAGGTAATAATTATAAAAATGTTATTGTTTTTGGTGAACAAAAGGGGGCACAAAACATAGCCACTTTATTTAATGAAAGACAAGATTTAGGATACCGGTTTTATGGCTTTTTTTCAGATAAAGAGAGTAACTCTAAAAAACATTTAGGTAATTTTAACGACGGTTTGAGATTTGCATCTGAAAATAAAATAGATGAATTTTTTTGTGAAGATATATCTTTTACTAAATCTCAGTCTAAAAAAATAAGAGAATTTTGTACTGAAAATAAAATAGAGTTTAGTTTAATTCCAGAAAATAAAGCTATTTATAGTAAAGGTTTTGTTGTGGAATATTACGGTATAATCCCTGTTTTAAAACCTAAACAATTACCATTTGAAAGAATGGAAACATTTATAGCCAAACGAATTTTTGATATTGTTTTTTCACTTTTAGTTTGTTTACTCCTATTATCTTGGTTTTTACCAATTCTTTGGGTAATAGTTAGATTAGACTCTAAAGGGCCTTTTTTATTTAAACAAATTCGTGACGGAGCAGATGGGAAACAATTTTTTTGTTACAAAGTTAGATCAATGCATTTAAACTCTTTAGTTAACCAAATATCAACTAGTAGAAATGACAATAGAATTACAAGTGTTGGCGCTTTTTTAAGAAAAACTTCTATTGATGAATTACCTCAGTTTTTTAATGTGCTATTTGGAGATATGAGTGTGATAGGTCCTCGACCTCATATTAATATTGAAACAGAAAAGTATGTAAAAGAAATAGATAACTATTTAGTCAGAAACTCTATTAAACCGGGTATTACAGGTTTAGCTCAAGTTTCTGGATATCGCGGAGAAGTAAGGACTAAATATGATATTGAAAATAGAGTTCGTTTTGACATTTTTTATATAGAAAATTGGTCGTTTTTTTTAGATATAAAAATAATTTTTCAAACTTTCTCAAACGTATTTAAAGGAGAAGAAAAAGCTTATTAAGGCAACAAAATCCAATGGGAAAACAAATAATTTTATCAGTTTCTATCGTTCTTTTTAATGAAAATTTAATAGAGCTGACTAAAACAATAGACTGTTTTTTAGAATTGCCTATTCAAAAGAAACTTTTTTTAATAGATAATACGCCTAAAAATCTTTTTCAAAATAAATTTAATCATGAAGAAATAGAATATATTTCACCAGATGACAATATTGGGTTTGGTGCTGGACACAATAAAATTATTGATAAAATAAAGGGACTTTCGAAGTTTCATTTAATTCTAAATCCAGATGTTATCTTTAAATCTACTGTACTAGCTAATTTAATAATTCAACTTGAGAAAGATGAAAACCTTTCTATGATTGCTCCAAGGGTTCGTTTTCCAAACGGTCACCATCAATACTCTTGCAGAAGATATCCGCTGGTTTCAGAACTTTTTGTAAGGAGATTTTTTTTATTAAAACGAATATTTAAGTTTAAAATTTCTAAAGGTACTTACAGAGATAAAAATTTAAATGAACCTTTTTTTGCTGAATATATAACTGGCTGTTTTCATTTATATAAAACGAATGATTTTGTAGCATTAAATGGTTTCGATGAACGTTATTTCTTATATATGGAGGATGTAGATATATGTAAAAAAATTGATGAGTTAGGAAAGAAAAAATTATATTTTCCTCAAGAAGAAATTATACACGTGCTTAAACAAGGCTCTTCAAAAAGCATAAAATTATTTATTATACATGCTTCATCTGCAATAAAGTACTTTTTAAAGTGGGGTTTTAACTAAAAAAAAGTAGACTGCACTTGATTAGGGGGTTCTTTTAAATGTATCTTATTCTAAAGCCGGAATCCAAAGAATTTAAAATACATTTGCAACAACAATACAACAACAATACAACAACAACATAACAACAACGACAACACATCAATAACACAATGAATATTCTTATTTTAGGTTCAGGAGGTAGAGAACATGCTTTTGCATTAAAATTGAGTGAAAGTAGCAAAGTAAAGCAACTATTTGTAGCACCAGGAAATGCAGGAACTAACAAAATAGCTACCAATATTAATGTAGATCTTTCAGATTTTGACGCAGTAAAGAAAATTGTTTTAGAGAATAACATTAAAATGGTTGTTGTAGGGCCAGAAGTTCCGTTAGTAGATGGTGTTCATGATTTCTTTTTAGCAGATATAGATTTGAAAAATATTCCTGTAATTGGCCCTAAAAAAGATGGTGCATTATTAGAGGGAAGCAAAGATTTTTCTAAACAGTTTATGCAAAAACACGGAGTTCCTACGGCACGTTATCAATCATTTACAAAGGAGAATTTGGAAGCGGGTTTTACGTTCTTAGAAACTCTAGACCCACCTTATGTTTTAAAGGCAGACGGTTTGGCTGCCGGAAAAGGAGTACTAATTTTAAATTCTTTAGAAGAAGCAAAAGTAGAACTACAAGATATGGTTTCTAATGAGAAGTTTGGTAAAGCTTCTGCAACGGTTGTAATCGAAGAATTTTTAAAAGGAATAGAATTGTCTGTTTTTGTCTTAACAGACGGTAAAAGCTATAAAATATTACCTTCAGCTAAGGATTATAAAAGAATTGGTGAAGGAGATGTAGGTTTAAATACTGGTGGAATGGGAGCTATTTCTCCTGTGCCGTTTGCGGATGAAGCTTTTTTGAATAAAGTGGAGGAATTGGTTGTAAAACCAACAATTGCAGGCTTACAAAAAGATGGAATTGATTATAGAGGTTTTATTTTCATTGGATTAATGAATAACAAGGGAAATCCTTCTGTAGTAGAGTACAATGTAAGAATGGGAGACCCTGAAACAGAAGCTGTATTGCCAAGAATAACTTCAGATTTATTTGATTTATTTGAAGGTGTTGCGCATCAAAACTTGCATGAAAAGTCTTTTTCGGTAACAGATAAGACGGCAGCTACAATTATGTTAGTTTCTGGTGGCTATCCTGAAGCATATCAAAAAAACAAAGAAATTAAAGGTTTCGAGAATATAAAGGAATCTATTATTTTCCATGCTGGAACTGCTACTTTAGACGATAAAGTAGTTACAAATGGGGGTAGAGTTATGGCAGTAACCTCTTTTGGAGATACAATTGAAGAAGCTTTGGGAAAAACGTACAGAAGTATTGATAAAATTCATTTCGATCAAATGAATTATAGAAAAGACATTGGTTTTGATTTAGTATAAGAAATATTCTATTTTGCTTTTCCCATGGTAAATGAAAATTCAGATCCTTTACCAAAGGTACTTTTTAGTAAAACGTTTTGTTGGTGGGCTTCAACAATATGCTTTACAATAGACAGACCTAAACCAGAACCACCTTGTTCTCTAGATCTGCTTTGATCTACTCTGTAAAAGCGTTCGAATAAACGAGGGAAATGCTGTTGTTTAATTCCTTCACCATTATCTATAACTCGAATTACAAACTTATTATGATCATAATCATCTGCAGTAACAATAGTTGTACCCCCTGGTTTGCCATATTTAATAGAGTTTACAACCAGATTAATTAGCACTTGTTCTGTCTTTTCAATATCTCCAATTACGAAAATAGGAAATTCATAAATACGATCAAATTTTAGAACAATATTTCTCTTTTTTGCTTTCATTTCAACCAAATCAAAAACATTTTGAATGATTTCTAGAATGTTAAAAACCTCTTTATCTATTTTTAAACCGTCGGTTTCTAATTTGGCAATCATATCTAAATCCTTGGTTACTGCAACCAATCTTTCGACACCTTTATTGGCACGTTCTAAATATTTTAAACGAATGTTCTTATCATCCATTCCGCCTTCAAGAAGCGTAAGTATATACCCTTGCACCGTAAAAAGAGGCGTTTTTAATTCATGTGCAACATTTCCTAAAAAATCTCTTCTAAAAGAATCCCGCTCAGTTAAACTCTTTATTTCTAGCTCTTTTCCTTCTGCGTAGGTTTGCATCTTATTAGAAAGCTGTTCTATATCTGTAGTAACAGAATCTTTTTTTAAATCGTTTACATCTAGAATAGAAACATCTTCATAAATCTTTTTCAACCTTCTATAAATAAAGTGTTCTGCTCTATATTGTATAATAAAGAATGAAATAATAAAAAGTACTACAATAGAAATTAGAATGGCACTAAAACTTATTTTATTTAAAATAAAAAAGTACCAAATTGCGGCAAATACTCCAGCTATTAATGTGATGTAAATTGCAGACCAAAGCGCATAAGAATACGTTTTTTTAATTTTCATAAAAGTAAATTTATTTATCTGCGTCTAATAGCACAAACTTATAGCCAACACCTTTTACAGTTTTAAAATGGTCGTCACCAATTTTTTCTCTTAGTTTTCTAATATGAACATCTATTGTTCTTCCCCCTACAACAACTTCATTTCCCCAAACGGTATCTAAAATAACTTCTCTTTTAAATACTTTTCCTGGTTTAGAAGTTAATAAAGAAAACAATTCAAACTCTTTTCTTGGTAAAGATATTTTAACACCCGCTTTATAAACAACATATTCTTCTCTGTCAATAATAATATCTCCAACAGTATATGTTTCTTCACTTTCTTTTTCAGATTTTAATCTTCTTAATAGAGACTTTACTTTACTCACTAAAACTTTTGGTTTAATAGGTTTTGTAATATAATCATCTGCACCTGCTTCGAAACCTGCAACCTGAGAGTAATCTTCTCCTCTTGCGGTTAAAAAAGAAATAATTACATTTTCTAAAGAACTTATTTTTCTAATTTTTTCACAAGCTTCGATACCATCCATTTTTGGCATCATAATGTCTAACAAAATTAAATGCGGACTATTTTTTTTAGCAGATGTTACAGCTTCTAAGCCATTTGTAGCGGTAAAAATTTGATAACCCTCGCCTTTCAGATTATAGCTAACAATTTCTATAATATCTGGCTCGTCGTCAACTAATAAGATTTTAATATCACTTTTATCCATATTTCTACAAGGGTAAGTATCAAAAATAGTAATTTAAACCGAAACATATAATTTAATTACAACCAGATTTATTTAGTTAACAATTGTTTAATGCTAAATTAACAAATGCATATTATAGCATATCTTAAAAATAATACTACTACAGGTTTTGTAGCCTATCCAAACTTAGTTACAAACAAAGAGTTTACAATTTTTCTAGAAGTATTAGTTTAAAAGCTTCGAATTTAATTTGAAGCTTTTTTATTTTTACTATCTTTATTTTGAAAAAGAAAAACCCATTGCTATGAATTTGTCAATTAAATTAGAAGATATCTTGTTTTTAGATATTGAAACAGTTCCGCAAAAAGAGAATTGGAAAGAACTCTCAAAAGAAACACAAGCCCTTTTTGAAAAGAAAACGCAATACCAGCGTAAAGAAGAGTTTACAGCAGAAGCATTTTACGATCGCGCCGGTATTTGGGCAGAATTTGGAAAAATAATATGCATTTCTGTTGGGTATTTTGTGGATACAGAAAAGAAAAAGCAGTTGCGTTTAACTTCTTTTTTTGGAGATGACGAACATAAACTGTTAATTGATTTTAAAGCACTCTTAGATAAACACTTTGTTAAGAAAAGTAATGTTTTATGTGCGCATAATGGAAAGGAATTCGATTTTCCTTTTATAGCTAGAAGAATGATTGTACATCAAATAGCATTGCCCAATAAACTGAATTTATTTGGTAAAAAACCATGGGAAGTGCCACATTTAGATACTTTAGAATTATGGAAGTTTGGAGACTATAAGCATTATACTTCCTTAAAACTACTCACCTCTATTTTAGGCATTCCTTCTCCGAAAGATGATATTGATGGCAGTGAGGTTGCAAAAGTTTATTACCAAGAAAAAAACCTACAAAGAATTGTAGACTACTGTGAAAAAGATACGGTTGCCGTTGCGCAAGTGCTGTTAAGATTCAATAATCAAGCGTTATTAAAAGAGATAGATATTGTAAGTGTTTAATCTTCTAATTTCATAGTAAGCTCTAACCAACGCTCTTCTTTCTGTTCTATACCTTCTATAGTTTCTTGCAGTTCTTTAGATTTTTTCGAAATATCTTCAGGAGCAATTTCTACATTTAAAAAAGCTGTTTCAATTGTTAATTTTTTCTTTTGAAGCCTTTCAATATCTCCTTCTAAAGCACCAAATTCCCTTTTTTCATTAAAAGTTAATGTGTTTTTTGTTGCTTTCTTCTCGGTTTTTGTTGCAGCTGTTTTTGCAACATGCTTTTCTGCAATTTCTTTGGGTGCAGAGCCATCATAGGCTCTAAAATCTGAGTAATTTCCTGGAAAATTTTCTACAACACCTTCGCCTCTAAAAACAAAAAGTGCATCTACAATCTTATCCATAAAGTACCTGTCATGAGAAACTACTAAAAGGTTACCTGGGTAATCTAGTAAGAAGTTTTCTAAAACATTTAAGGTAACAACATCTAAATCATTAGTAGGTTCATCTAAAATTAAAAAGTTAGGATTTTGAATTAAAACAGCACATAAGTACAAACGTTTTTGTTCGCCACCAGAAAGTTTTTCAACAAAATCATATTGTTTTTTCTTATCGAATAAAAAACGTTCTAATAATTGAGACGCAGATATTTTTCTACCTTTAGAAAGTGGAATAAATTCTCCAAATTCTTTTACAACTTCAATAACTTTTTGTCCTTCTTTAATTTGTATTCCGGCTTGTGTATAATATCCAAACTTTACGGTTTCACCTAACACCACTTTTCCACTGTCGGCCTCAGCTTTTTCTGTTATAATATTTAAAAAAGAAGATTTCCCTGTTCCGTTTTTACCAATAATACCAATTCTTTCTCCTCGTTTAAAAATATAATCGAAATTATCAAGTATTTTTTTGTCTCCAAAAGATTTATCTACTTTATGCAGTTCTAGAATTTTACTTCCGAGACGTTCCATGTTAATTTCTAACTGCACTTGGTGGTCTTTTCTTCGCTGGTGCGCACTTTCTTTAATTTGGTAAAAATCGTCTGTTCTAGACTTCGATTTTGTGGTTCTTGCTTTTGGTTGCTTGCGCATCCATTCTAATTCTTTTTTAAATAAACTTTTAGCTTTCCCTAGGTTGGTAGCTTCTAAGGCCAAACGCTCTTCTTTATTCTGCAAGTAATAAGAGTAATTTCCTTTGTATTTATATATTTTACCTTCGTCTAATTCTAAAATCTCGTTACAAACACGCTCTAAAAAGTATCGGTCATGCGTTACCATAAATAGAGTTATTTTTTCTTTTGCAAAAAAAGCTTCTAACCATTCTATCATTTCTAAATCTAGATGATTTGTTGGTTCATCTAAAATTAATAAATCTGGTTTATTAATAAGTACAATAGCCAGAGATAATCTTTTTCTTTGTCCACCAGAAAGTGCACTAACCTTTAAACTTAAATCCTCTAATTTTAATTTAGATAAAATTTGTCTGTATTGCGTTTCAAAATCCCAAGCATTATGCTGGTCCATTAAATCAAATGCAGCTTGATAAGCATCTCCATCATCAAGGTTTTTTAGTGCCTTTTCGTATTGATTTACAATAGACAGAATCTTGTTTTCGGTAGCAAAAATGGTTTCTTCAATAGTTAAATCAGGATTAATATCATCTTTCTGCGCTAAATATGCAATAGAAATACCTTTTCTACTAACTACTTGTCCAGAATCTGGTACATCTAAGTTTGCAATAATATTCAAGATAGATGTTTTACCACTTCCGTTTTTTGCAACAAAAGCAACTTTTTGATCTTTATTAATTCCGAAAGAAATGTCTTCAAATAAAATGCGTTCTCCGTATGCTTTAGAGATATTTTCTACTGATAAATAATTCACTATTTATAATTTTTTACAAAGAAACAAAAAACCCATTCAAAGGCTTGGTTTTTTTGAGCATTTAATTTCAGTTAGTAGTTCTTATTTTTCTTCTTATTAATTTGTTTTAAGTAATCTCATTTTTTTAAAATCTTTTTATTAGTAGTATATTGCCTCTTTAATTTTGAAAAAGAAAAATATGAAAATAATTGTACCAATGGCCGGAATTGGGTCTCGCTTAAGACCCCATACTTTAACAGTTCCGAAGCCTTTAACAGTAATAGCAGGTAAACCAATTGTACAAAGATTGGTAGAAGATATCTCTTCTGTAATAGATGAGGAAATAGACGAAATTGCTTTTATAATTGGACCAGCAAAAAAAGGATTTCCAGCAGATACAAAAAATAATTTATTACAAATAGCCAAAGAATTAGGAGCCAAAGGATCTGTATATGTCCAAGAAGAGGCACTGGGTACAGCACATGCTCTTTTTTGCGCAAAAGACTCTTTAAGTGGCCCTTGTGTAGTTGCCTATGCAGATACTTTATTTAAAGCTAATTTTAAGTTAGATGCAAATGCAGATGGTGCAATTTGGGTAAAGAAAGTAGCAGATCCAAGTGCCTTTGGGGTTGTGAAGGTCGAAGATGGGTTTATAACTGATTTTATAGAAAAGCCTAAAGATTTTATATCAGACTTGGCAATTATTGGAATCTATTATTTTAAAGATGGAGATAAGGTAAGAGACGAAATTCAATATTTAATTGATAATGATTTAAGAGAAAATAATGAATATCAATTAACAAATGTTTTAGAAACCCTAAAGAGAGATGGTGCTAAGTTTATTCCAGGAACGGTGAGTACTTGGATGGATTGTGGGAAAAAAGATCCAACGGTAGATACGAATAAGCAAGTGTTAGATTTTGAACACAAAGCAGGAAATAATTTAGTTTCTAAAGACGTTGTAATAGAGAATTCAGAAATTATTCAACCTTGTTATATTGGTAAGAACGTAGTCTTGAAAAACACAAAAATAGGGCCTTATGTTTCTATTGGAGAAAATAGTACTGTAGAAAATGCGACCATTACAAATTCTTTAATACAAACAAACGTACTAATTACGAATACAAAATTAGACAATGCTATGATAGGAAACCATGCAAAGTATGATGGTGGTTTTACTTCTGTGAGTATTGGAGATTATACAGAATTAACCTAATGATTTTTAGAGTAAAAATCATGCAAAACAGAAAAGAGACTGCTTTAAAATTTTTAAAGTGGTCTCTTTTTTCTTTGCTTTTTTTTCTCATCTCTCAAAAAAGCTATACACAAGACAGTCTCTCTGTTGCAACAGACTTTACAGAAGAAAAGGAATTGAAATTTCAACAGTTTTTCTTTAATGCATTGTCTCAGAAGTCTATTGGAAATTATCAAAAGGCAATAGAAAACTTAGAGAGCTGTAATCAAATACTACCAAATAATAAATCGGTCTTTTTTGAGTTTTCTAAGAATTATTTATATTTAAATAATACACTTTTAGCAAAGGAATATATTAGCCGAGCAATTATTCAAGATTCTAAAAATATTTGGATGCAAAAGCATTTGGTGAAAGTTTTTGAAAAAGAAAACAATTTTTTTGAAGCTATAAAAATTCAACAAAAAATTATTGTTTTAAATCCAAAAGAAAACAAGAATTTAGTATTGCTTTATTTGAAAAATAGAGATTACATAAAAGCTTTAAGTTTCATAAAAACCTTAGAAGAAGACAATTTATTATCTTTAGATCTTAAAAAAATAAAAGAACGTTTAGAAAAAAATAATTATTCTGAAACACAAAAAGTGAAGGTTTCAAAAGATATTTATAAAAGGTTTGAAACAGAAAAAACGTATACAGTTTTAAAACAAATCTTATTAGCTACCAAAGATAAACCTAGATTACTCTTAAAATATAGCAAAGAGGGTATTGCTTTGTTCCCTGCGCAACCTTTTGTATATTTAATAAACGGAAGCACCTTAAATGTAAATAGAGATTTCAAAAAAGCATTAGAGATTTTACAAAATGGAATTGATTTTGTAATAGAAGATGCTATGGAAGCACTTTTTTATAAAGAAATGGCTTTGGCTTATAAGGGTTTAAATAATAAAGTTGAAGAAAGAAGATATATGGAGAAGTATAAAAAATTAGTTAATTAGTATGCGATATTTAAAATATTTAAAATATTTATTTATTTTTATTTTTGTTTTTACTGCTTGTAAGACAAAAAAATATGCATTAGATAATAGCATCATTGCCAAAGAAATGTCTGCTAAAAAAGTAGCAAGAAAACATGTTTCTGCAAATTTTAATAAGAAAACGATTGCGGCTAAATTTAAAGTTAATTTTAACGATGGGATTACAAAACAAAGTATTTCCGTCTACTTAAGAATTAAAAAGGATGAGGTTATTTGGTTGAAGGGAACTAAATTTATTAATATTTTTAAAGTGAAGATAACACCAGAGGGAGTGCGTTTTTATTCTCCTATAGAAAAAAAATATTTTGAAGGTGATTTCTCTATGTTAGAAAAATTGTTAGGTACAAAGATTAATTTTCAACAATTACAAAACTTGTTTTTGGGACAAGCAATTTTAGATATTAAAAATAAAAAGCAAAATATAGCACTAGAGAAGAACTCTTACGTTTTATCTCCTAAAAAACAGGTAACTTTATTTGATGCATTTTTTGCTATACATCCCGGACATTTTAAGTTAAATGAGCAATCTATTATAAATACTTTAAAAAAGCAGCGGTTAGATATTAAGTATACTTCTTATAAATTGGTAGATGATGAAATTATTCCACAACAAATAAATATCAAAGCAAAACAAAAAAATAAACTAACAATAATAGATTTTATATTAAGATCTATTGAGTTAAATACAAAAATAAACACTTCTTTTACAATTCCTAACGGATATAAACGCATGAACCTGTAGTGATGAAATCTCCATTTTACGTAGTCTTTGTAATAGCCCTTTTTAGTTGTCTTTCTTCTTTTAGTCAAACGAAAAAAGAGTTAGAACAGCAGCGAAAAAAATTAAATAGAGAAATTTCTCAGGTAAATAGGTTGTTGTTTAAAGAACAAAAAAAAGAGAAGAATGTTCTGGAAGATTTAAAAGACCTAAATCAGAAAATAGATATTAGATTAAGTTTAATAAATACTATTAATTCTGAAGCAAAGTTATTGACTTCGGAAATTACAAAGAACAAGAAAGAGATTGCTCAGTTAGAAAAAGAACTAGCTATTTTAAAAGTAGATTATGCAAGTATGATTTTTAAATCTTACAAAAGTAAATCTCAACAAAGTAGAATAATGTTTTTGTTATCTTCAGACAATTTTTATCAGGCATACAAGCGGCTAGAGTATATGAAACAATATACTTCTTTTAGAAAAAGACAAGGAGAGGAAATTGGTTTTCAGACTGGATTAGTGAAAAAAATGAATGATTCTTTGTTGTTTCAAAAACAAGTAAAAGATACACTAATTCTAGCGGAAAAATATCAAAAAGAAAAAATTGAGTTAGATAAAAACAATAAAGAGAATTTAATCTCTATAATTAAAAAGAAGGAAAGAAAATACAAAAGAGAAATTCAAAATAAAATAAAAGCAGAGAGAAAGGTTGCTAAAAAAATAGACAAAATTATTCGTGATGAAATTGAGAAAGCGAATAGAATTGCATTGGCAAAACTTAAAAATAAAATAAAAAATACAAAAAAAAATGAGTTTGTTTTAAGTCCAGAAGCAAAAGCTTTAGCTGCTAAGTTTGAATTAAATAAAGGAAAATTACCTTGGCCTTTAGACCAGGGTTTAATTACTAGAAGGTTTGGTAAACAGCCGCATCCTACTTTTCCAGGAATTACAATTAATAGTACAGGTTTGCATTTAGTAACTCAGAAAGGAAAAAGTGCAGCTGCCATATTTAATGGAAAAATATTAAATGTATTAGTCACTTCAGAGGGCAGAAAGAATGTTTTAATTCAGCACGGAAATTATATTACTTCCTATAATAATTTAGATAAACTTTATGTTAAAAAAGGGGATACTATAATTACAGGTCAGAAGATTGGTCAGATATTTACGGATAAAGTTTCAGGAAAAACAACACTTATTTTTGCCCTGTATAAAAATACAACAAAGCTAAACCCATCTTCTTGGATTTTAAAAAGATAGTTTATTTTTCTCTGTGAGCCTATATAATGTTATTCTGAAGAATAATAGAATTTGGCAAGTTGCTTAGTTTTTTTCAGGTGTTCTTAAAGTGATAATAAATACACCAATATTCTAAATTTCCTCAAGTAATGTTATTCGCACTATCTTTCTCTAACATGGTTATAGAGGCTCCTATTTACAAAGAATAGTTTGTAAACAAAATAATACCTGCCGTAATATTAGATAGAATAGACCATTGTTTTAATTATGAATTAAACAAAGCTTTTAATTCTGTAGCTTCGTTTGGTTTTAATTTCCCTGCTAAAACTAAACTCAACTGTTTACGCCTTAAGGCACCTTTAAAACGTTCTTTTTCTAGAGCTGTTTCTGGAATTATTTGGGGAATTTCAACTGGTTTTCCAGTTTCGTCTACTGCAACAAAAGTGTAAATACCTTCATTTACTTTCGTTTTTTTACCAGATTGCCTATCTTCAATCCAAACGTCTACATAAATTTCCATAGAAGATTTAAATGCTCTAGAAACTTTTGCTTCTAACGTTACAACACTGCCCACGGGAACTGCTTTAGAAAAGACTACATGGTTAACAGAAGCAGTAACTACAATTCTTCTTGAGTGTCTTCGTGCAGAGATGCTGCAAGCTCTATCCATTCTTGCTAATAATTCTCCACCGAAAAGATTATCTAGATAATTAGTTTCTCCTGGTAAAACTAAATCTGTTAAAATTGTTAAAGATTCCTTAGATGTTTTTGTTTCCATTTAGAAGTAAATTTTATGCAAAGATACATAAACACTCATTTAAAAATGATTTAAAAAACACAAAGAAAGTGTAAACTATTGAATGGCTTTAACCAAAAACCAAGCATCTGTTGAGACGGTTTTTTTAATTTTATATAAGCTGTTAATTGCATCATTTCTGTTTGCGTAACTATTAAAAGCAACCTGGGTTAATCCCCATTTATTAAGACCAATAATTTGAGCATTGAATCCTT
>Ga0308012_10000728_pt1 | contig 18966 bp, 16 predicted proteins | sample Neamet179_FD_203133 | JGI IMG/M metagenome (GOLD analysis project Ga0308012, IMG submission 203133) | Marine microbial communities from water near the shore, Antarctic Ocean - #179 | ecosystem: Environmental > Aquatic > Marine > Unclassified | place: Southern Ocean | collected 2014-07-25 | reverse complement strand
CTTTATTATCGGAAAAAAAAGCGTTCGTATAATCTGATAAAACGAATAGATAATAAACTACTTATAAAATTTCAAAGGATATATTTTCATGCGTAAAACAAGAAAGGTCTTCATCAGTGTGATCGAAAGTAAATGAATCTCCACTTTTCAATCTTACGCTGTGTTTTCCTTGTTTAGCATGCTCTAGAAGTAATTGATTGAGTGTAGATTGTAAGCTTGGTTGTTGAACCACGTTTTTGTCGATATTCCTATCTAAGCTTAAAGCAGTGCTTATATTAGGGGCAGTATCAGTACCAAAATCAACACTAACGTCAATAGAACAAGCCTTAATTAATGTTACATCATCGCTTATTAATTGCATCACTTCTTTAGAAACTTCATCATCATAAATAACGATATTCGCCTGCTGTATTAACCGTAATGCTCTAATGGTTAATAGATCAGTGCTGCCAGAGCCTATGCCAATTAAGGAGACACTGCCGCAACAATTAAATGCTTCTGGGTTAGCTAAAGCCTTATCAAATTGTTGTGCCGCCTCTTGAGGGTTACCCGCAAGAATTAACTTCGCAATACTGCCTTGAATAACATGTTCCCAAAAGCTAACGAGTGTTTTTTTGTTTTCTATTATCGCTTTGACTTTATTTCTATTTTCGCCAATAAACTGCGATAGCTTTCCGTATGAATCAGGGATAAGCATGGTGATTTTTTTCTTTAATAAACGCGATAATACAGGTGAAGAACCGGCGTTAGAAATTGCAATAGTGAGTGACTCTCGTTCAATGATTGCGGGGAATATAAAATCACACAATGCTGTATCGTCAACTACATTGATGAGGGAATATTGCGCTTTAGCGAATGCGGCGACCTGACGATTAATTGATGTGGAGTCGGTTGCTGCAATAATACACCAATATTTTTGTGTGATATTTAAAGTTAATTCCTCTGAAAAATAGGCTTTAAACCAAGTCCCTTGAGACTGAATAATCAAGTTTTCAAATTCTTGACTGATAGCAGGGGATATCACATCAACTACCATGCCTTTGTCTACAAAATACTTGGCTTTACGTAACGCCACTTTTCCGCCACCCACAAAAAGGCAACGTTGAGTATCGCAGCGATGAAAAAGAGGAATAAATTGCATAGATAACCTTATAGCTTAGTTATTGATAGTTTTGTACTTTATCGCTTTGTCCGTGTAAAAACAAAGCACTTATTATCTGAATTCAGAAATCGTAACAGAGCACATGAATAATACTCAAATTACTTAATTCATGCCTTCTTGGTGTTCATCAAGTGATATGAGTAAATCTTTTAGTTTATCTTCATATTCACCCGGCTCTTTCCATAAGCCGCGCTGCGTTGCTTCTAATAAGCGTTCAGCCATTTCTTCCAACGCATTGGGGTTATTGTTTTTCATAAAGTCTTGGTTTTCTTTATCAAAAATTAAGCTATCTGCGACATGTTCATATTGATAATCATCAATTAAGTTGGTTGTTGCGTCATAAGCAAATATATAATCTACGCTAGCGGCCATCTCAAAAGCGCCTTTATAACCATGCTCTTGCATGGCAGATATCCATTTAGGGTTTAATACCCGTGAACGGATAACGCGATTTAGTTCTTCTTTTAACGTTCTGACTTTTGGCGCAGAAGGGTTAGAATGATCATTGTGATAAACCGTAGGCGTTTTATCTGAAAGCACCGTAACCGCGTTAGTCATACCGCCTTGAAATTGATAATAATCATCAGAATCGAGCAGATCGTGTTCACGATTATCTTGATTTTGTACCACAACGTCAAGTTTGGATAAACGGTCTTCAAAAGCGCCTTTAGCCAGTACGCCATCGGTTGCTAAGTCAGTATAGGCATAGCCGCCCCAATTTAAATAGGCATCAGCTAAATCGCTATTATTTTCCCAGCAACGTTCGTCAATTAAGCCTTGTAAGCCTGCACCGTATGCGCCGGGTTTACTACCAAAAACGCGGTAACTTGCTTGGCGTTGGGCTTGTTCTTGGCTTATGCCTTGTTCAAGTAATTCTTGCGTACGTTGTCTAATATTGTGTTTAATGGTGTTACCCGTACCGGCATCATCATATTGAGCTAATGCTAATATTGCCGCATCGTACAGCTTCATCACATTAGGAAAGGCATCACGAAAAAATCCCGATACACGTAATGTAACATCAACTCTTGGTCGATTAAGCAACATGCATGGCACTATTTCAAAGTCGATCACGCGCTGCGAGCCTGCCGCCCAAATAGGTTTTATACCCATTAAAGCAAAAGCTTGGGCAATATCATCACCGCCCGTTCGCATTGTTGCGGTGCCCCAAACCGATAAACCGAGTTGTTTTGGGTAATCTCCGTGATCTTGTAAGTGTCGTTCTATCAAGGCTTGTGCAGAGCGTTGACCTATTGCCCACGCTGCGGTAGAAGGAATAGCGCGATTATCGACAGAATAAAAATTACGACCTGTGGGTAATGTATCTAAACGACCTCGTGTTGGCGCGCCACTTGGGCCTGGTTCAATAAATAAGCCCGATAAGCCTTTTAATAAGGCTGAAATTTCTTGTTCTGCACTTTGCTCTAATACTTTAACCAAAGTGTGTTGAAGATAAACTAATTGTTGAGCCGTTCTTGGCAGTTGTGTTGATATTTCAGCAGGAATAGGTCGACTTTCATGAGTTAATACATGTTCTTTTATTAAGGCTAAAGCGAATAACTCTAAACGCTCTCGTGTATCCGCTTCGGTGCGCCAATCACTTTCAGTTAAAGGTACTAAAACTTCGGGCTTATTACCTTGCCAAGGTAAATTACTTGATGATAAAGGTTCAAAGGTTACACCGTTAATTTGCAGTGATAAGTCTTGTGCAAGATTATGTAATATACCCTGATCAACCGCATTATTACCTCGTGGTAAACGTATTAAAGCCACTAAGGTATCGCTGAGCTTATCTATTGAAGGCAAACGCCCCAGAATGTGTAAACCATGACGAATTTGTGCTTCTTTAATATCACATAAGTATGCGTCAAGTGCATTTAACATATCGTCGTCACCTGAGGCACTAACGCTACCAAGCTCTTCCAAGACGTGACTGTCTTTTACTGTTTCAACAATTTTATTTCTTAACCAGGTTTCACGTTGCTGGTCCATTCCCATGGCTTGATAGTATTCATCGACTAAGTTTTCTAAATCGGCTAAATCACCATAAACTTCTGCACGTGTCATTGGCGGCATAAGGTGGTCAATAATAACGGCTTGTATTCGGCGTTTTGCTTGTGCGCCTTCACCAGGGTCATTAACAATAAACGGATAAAAATTTGGCATAGGGCCTAATATAATATCAGGCCAACAGGTGTTTGATAGTGCAAGCCCTTTGCCCGGTAACCACTCTAAATTACCGTGTTTTCCTACGTGAATAATGGCATCTACTTGGTAACAATGACGTAGCCAAAAATAAAAGGCTAAATAACTATGCGGAGGAACAAGGTCGGGGTCGTGATAGTTAGCGGTTAAGTCGATATTAAAACCACGGGCAGGTTGAATACCTACAAAGGTTTCACCAAGACGGATGCCTGAAATCATTAATCGCCCTTGACGATATTTAGGGTCACGCTCAGGTCCGCCCCATCTTTCATTGATAGCGGTTTGACTTTCAATCGGTAACTGGGAAAAAAATTCAAGATATTGTTCAACCGATAAGCTTTGCCAACAAGGTAAGTGATGTAATGTATCGGGATTATTGGTAATACTGCCTAATAACTCATTAATTAAGTCAGTACCATTTTGTGGAATATTTTCGACTAAATACCCTTGTTCAGCTAAGGCTTCTAAAATATTGACGGTTGATGCCGGTGTATCAAGACCGACACCATTACCGATACGACCATCTTTAGTTGGGTAATTCGCGACAATAAGCGCGACCCGTTTTTTAGGGTTTTCTTTTATCGTTAATTGACAATAATTAGCGGCTAATTGAACAATAAATTTTGCGCGTTCTTCATGTAACTGATAGTGAATAACCGATGTTTGGCAACGTTCGCTATAATAAGCTTCAGCTTTAAAACTCGCCGCACGCGTTATAATGCGGCCGTCCATTTCGGGTAATACCACTTGCATGGCAATATCTCGACTACGCAAACCTTGGCTGTAGTTATTCCAATCTTCTTCTGTAGAGCTCGATAAAATGAATTGTAAAATGGGAATATCACGAGAGAAGGGTGATATAAATTCACTGGGTTGAGAACTCAAATCAGGACTTGCACCACGATTACAGGAAAATCCCGTGGTGTTTATAATAATACTGGCTTGGCTTTGTGTTAATAGCGTATTCACTAAGGTTATTGACTCATTATCTCTTAATGAGCGGATAGCTATTGGCAAAGGTTTCATGCCTTGTTGTTCAATACAAGCAATAAGTTGATCAAACATTTGGGTATTAGCACTTTGCAAATGGCTACGATAAAACAGTACCGCACAAACAGGCGCAGAATCTTCTTGTGTTAGCCACCGTTGTTGCCAATCGTGTAAGGTTGCTTGATGTGACTCTTGAGAGGAACGTTCAATATATAATAAACAGGCAGGGAGAACTTGGGGTTGTCGCCACTGATAGGGTTGAGATAATAATTGGTCACCTAAATAATAAAAGAGCTGTTTTAAATTATCATGGCCACCAGCACGCAAATAGCGCCAAACATTATTTGCTAACTCAGGTATAACGGTTGATGCTTGCGTTAATTCTTCATCGGTAACATCATCACCTGGCACTAATATTAACTGTCGGGGTTTATTAGCGGTAGTCCCTTGAGACCAGGAAATTAAACGCTCAAACCCGTATTGCCAATAATTTTTACCGCCTAAAAAAGACACCACAACAACCGTTGCATGGTCTAACACTTTATCTTGATATAAATCAAAAGCAGCAGGTTTTAATAACTGCATCCAATTTGCTAATCGTATTGATGGAAAGTCTTCAGGCAGCTCATTAACAGTACTAGCAAGTGCTGTTAATGAGCTATCAGCCGCTGACAAAATAACAAGGTCTGCCGGAGATTGTTGCAGGTCGATAATACCTTCATCGTCTGTAAATCCACCGGGTTGAGCGGCCAATAAATGCATTATGCAACAACTCTACTTTCTGCTGCTTGTAAGCTTTTTTTAATGTCTGCTTCAACTAAGCCTTTACCAATAACAACTAAGCTTGTAACACGCGGTTCTTCTGGTAACCACATGCGGTCAAAGTGCACATCAATTCTTTCACCAACCGCCTGAATAACTTGACGCATTGGCTTATTAGGTAAGGCAGCAAAACCTTTAGCACGATAAATATTGTGTTCACTTAATAGCTGCTGCAAGATTGTTTGTAGTTTTTCGCCGTCAACTTCGCCAAATGACAACACAAACGAGTCAAAATGGTCATGAGCATGATCATGATGTCCACCGTGAGCATGATGATGATCGTGATGATTATGAATATCATTAATTTGGTCTTCAGACGCGGCTTCAATACCAGTAATAACGTCTAAATCAACATCACCATTATTAATGTAAATAGTTTTTACAGCACTTGATACGCGCGCTGAAATAATTGCTTCTATATTTTTACGTTCCGCTTTATCTAGTAAATCATTTTTACTGACAACAATTAAATCGGCAGCACTTAGTTGGTCATCAAGTAACTCTTGTAAACTAGGATCATGATCTAAGCTGTCATCTGCTAAACGTTGTGCTTGAACTTTATCTGCATCATTCGCAAAACGTCCGGCTGCTACCGCAGGGCCGTCAATTAAAGTGATTACAGAATCAACCGTACAATACTGTTTTATTTCAGGCCAGTTAAAAGCTTGTACCAATGGTTTAGGTAAAGCTAAGCCACTGGTTTCAATTAAAATATGATCAATATCGTCACGACGCGCAATTAACTCTTTCATTACCGGTAAAAACTCTTCTTCTACCGTACAACAAATACAACCGTTGGCTAATTCATAGATACCATTGCCATTGTCAACGACACCCGTACTACCATCTTCACAGTCAAGCGGACAACTGCGTAATAAATCCGCATCAATATCCAGTTCACCAAACTCATTTACAATAACAGCAATACGTTTATTGCCTGATTTTTTAATGACGTTTGAAAGTAATGTTGTTTTACCACTACCTAAGAAGCCAGTAACAACGGTAACGGGAATTTTATTTAATTGCATTTTATGTTCCAAAATAAGTTATTTAATATTTTTATCAGACAGATAACAGGTTAATTAAGTGAATTATAAAGGCTGAGTAGCATTTCTACAAAGGATTTTCATTGTCTATCATTCTTTATTTTATATATTATGCTTGATTTTTAAATTATTAGAGTCGATGTAATAAACACGTCAAAGTAAGGACGTTAATCGATTAATGTACTTTGAATAATAATTTATTATGGTGTAAAATTGAATGAATTTAGTGATGTTAACCGTTACTTATCAATGTCTTTATAATCTCTTACTGTAAAGTCTAATAACTAAACAGTGATTTACCCGTTTTCTGATAACAATATTTTGTTGTTATCTTTTTATTTTTACAGTTTGCACAACAAGTGCTAGGAATTAATAATGTCTATTTCTACAAGCAATGAACAAGTTACTCTTGATGATAAATCAGCAGCTCAAGCTAGCTTAACTACTTTACAGCATGTTGGTGTTTTAGCTTTTGGTGCCTTTATACTTTTCATGGTTGGTTTTTCACCTATGTCTGAAACACATAATGCTGCACATGATACGCGTCATTCTTTAGCTTTTCCTTGTCACTAAATAGTTAGATGACCAACAATATTTTTAATTGATTTCAGGAGACTTAAATGTTCTTTAGACAGCTTATTTTTAGCGCCGTATTCATCGGTATTTTTAGTGGCTTATTATTGAGTATTAGCCAAGTGTTTGGTGTAACACCTATTCTCATAGAAGCCGAGTTATTTGAAGAAAGTATGCCTATTGTAGTAGAAGCCGTTGCACATCAACATCACCATGATAACGCTGTAACTGAAATTGATAAACATATACATCATACGGGCGAAGCATGGGCTCCTGAAGAAGGTTTTGAACGAACTGCCTATACGTTTATTGCTAATATATTAGTGGGTATTGGTTTCGCCAGTATTTTATTAGTATTTTTAAGTCATTTTAATGAAAAATTTTCCCTAGATTTAAATTTTAAACAAGGGTTATTTTGGGGCTTAGCGTGTTACCTGATTTTCTTTGTTATACCAAGTTTAGGTTTACCACCAGAAATACCCGGTTCAAAAGCTGATTTACTAGAAAATAGGCAGTCATGGTGGTTATTATCTGTTGTTTGCAGTGCTGTAGGACTACTTGTACTTGTTTTTGCATCCGCCAAGTTTAAAGTGATGGGCGCGGTTAGTTTAATTATCCCTTTTATTGTAGGTGCTCCGCATTTAGACGGACCAACCTTTAGTCACGCAGATCCACAAGCGGTTATCGCGCTTAATGATTTACATCAGCAATTTATTGTAGCGACTAGCTTAAGTAATTTTATTTTTTGGGTAGTCTTGGGTATTTCGGCTACTTGGATATTAAAAAAAATATTACTTAAAAAGAATGCACTGGCTAATAAGTCATAAATGTCTATTCTAAAGTACCCCTTTTCCGCCGTATTAGGTCAGGAAAAATTTAAGCTCGCGCTAATTTTATCCGCAATAAACCCCACTATTGGTGGTGTTTTAGTGAGTGGGCCTCGCGGCTCAGCTAAATCGACACTTGCTCGTGGTCTAGCGGATTTATTAGAAGGCGATCAAGCATTAGTTACCTTACCTTTAGCCGCTACAGAAGATATGTTGGTAGGGACTTTAGACCTACAAAAAGTACTTTCAGAAAAAGAAGTGAGCTTTAGTCCGGGTATTTTATCCAAAGCACATAATGGTGTTTTGTATGTTGACGAAGTTAATTTACTGTCAGACCCTTTAGTTGATTTACTCTTAGATGTTTCAACCAGTGGTGTCAATTACGTTGAACGAGACGGTATTAGTCATCAGCATGCTTCTCGTTTTATTTTACTGGGTACTATGAATCCAGATGAAGGTGAATTACGGGCACAGCTATTAGACCGTTTTGGTTTGTCAGTTAATTTAGATTCAAGCATGAGTATTGATGAACGCATTGAGATTGTTCGTTTGAGAGAGTCTTTTGATCGCGATGCTCAAGCATTTATTGATTCGTTTCAGTGTAAACAACAACAATTGCAACAAGAAATGACTAAGGCTAAGCAGCAATTAACGACAGCGAATTGCTCTAGTCACTTTAGAAAAAATATTGCAATACGTTGTCATGAGGCAAATGTTGACGGGATTCGAGCGGATATTGTTTGGTTAAAAGCGGCTTTAGCGCATGCTGCGTGGTCTGGTAGAACAGAAGTTAACCAAGCAGATATTGACGTAGTAGAAGAGCTTGTTTTAGCGCACCGTCGACAAGAACAACGTCATTCAGATAATAGTAGTACGCCCAATGAACCGCCGCCTTTTTCTAGGCCAGACAACAGTAAAACACCGCCTCAAGGGACTCCTGAAAAGCATTTGACTGGCAATTCAACCGGCAATTCAGAGCAACCTAACGAAACAGGTGAATGGGGTCAAATGACACCACAAACACAAGATGTATCTGATGAAGTACTTAAGTTTACTGAAGAGATCGCGCAAATTAACGATAAAAAAACCAGCACCAATAAGGTTAATCACGTAGTCGCTCGCGCAAGTAAAAACAGTCACGGCACTGTCGTTGGTGGACATAAAGTCAGTGGTAAACACAGTCAAAGTATCAACTGGTTTTCAACGCTTATTTCTTCATTAGGTCAATGGCCACCACAAACATTTAACTTTAAAAAAGTGAATCATGGTCAACCTATTATTAATTGTATTTTATTAGACACTTCAGCGTCGACTTTAAAGCGTATGCAATTTTCTCGTGCGAAAGCGGTTGTTATGCAGTTGGCCAAAAATGCCTATAAAAAACGAGAACACCTTGTTGTTTTTGGTTTTGGTAATGAACAAGTACAAACATTAATTAGCCAACAAAAAGCACCTAAAACAATCAAAAAATGGTTGGTAGATATTAGTGCAGCAGGTGGAACGCCGTTACGTGATATACTCAACTACTTGAGTGTTTATCAACAAAAATTACTCAATAATGATCCCACGTTACGCTGTCGAAATTTTCTTATTACTGATGGGCGTAGTAGTCAACAAATTAATGACATTACGCTTTTAGGTGAGACAACACTGATTGATATTGAAGACTCTCAAATTAGACGAGGTCGTGGTGTTGAACTAGCTTCACAACTTAATGGCCAATACGTTTCAGTATTTACTTAGTACTCACTTAATGCTGACTTAATGTTTGCTAACATACAATAAAAAAGATATAGACAGTAACAAGTATATAGACAGTCAAAGTTATATAGAAAGTAGAGTCATAATAGAATATAAAAATATTTCCATCAGTTTGTTACATAATTAATAGCTCTCAAAGGTACGCAATGAAAACTCGCTCATGTCTTGCATTAATCTTAGCTGCACCCGCTTCAGGGCAGGGTAAAACGACTATTACAGCCGGTTTAGCTTCGATGCTAAAACAGCAAGGTAAAGTGGTTAGAATTTTTAAAGTGGGACCGGATTATTTAGATCCTAAAATCCTTCGACAAGCCTCAGGTCAACCCGTAGAGCCTCTAGATTTATGGATGGGCGGTATTGATTACTGTAAGGATAAATTATACCAAGCGGCAGACGTTGCAGATATTATATTAATTGAAGGCGCTATGGGTATATACGATGGTCGTCCTTCAAGTGCTGACATAGCCGCTACCTTTGGAATTCCTATTGGTCTTGTTATTGATGTCAAAGGTATGGCACAAACAGCGGCAGCAATAGCGGTAGGTTTAGCCAACTTTAGAGAAGATTTTGACTGTGCAGGCCTTATTGCTAATAATTGTGGTTCTGATCGCCATGCCGAGTTAATACGTGATGCTTTACCGCCGACGTTACCTTTACTCGCGACGTTAAAACGTTCAGAAGCGGTTACCTTACCAGAACGACATTTAGGCTTAGTACAAGCAGAAGAAATGCTTGAAGAACTTGAAGGTAAATTAGCCGCAGGGGCTGATTGGATTGCGGACTCTAACTTAAAAAATATTCTAGCATTACTCAAACCAATAGTATTTGAACCGTCTGAGGCAACCGATCTATCAGAATCAAACACCTCGTTATTACTTCAAGGTATTACGATAGCCATAGCAAAAGATGAAGCCTTTAGTTTTATTTATGATGCAAACCTACAGTTAATAAATGATTTAGGGGGAGATTATCTGTTTTTCTCACCTTTACATGACAATGCTGTACCTAACGTTGACGCTATTTGGTTACCAGGTGGCTATCCTGAATTACATGCCAATAAGCTAGCCTGTAATAAAACAATGCATGCATCATTACACTCTTTTAAAGCACAAAATAAACCTATATTAGCGGAATGTGGTGGTTTTTTATATTGCTTAAATACGTTAGTTGATATTGAAAAAAAACGTCATGCAATGGCATCATTAATGTCAGGTGAGGGCACTATGCGTACGCGTGGTGGTTGCCAAGGCATGCAAACAGCCGTATTACCCGAGGGTGATTTACGTGGTCATTCTCATCATAGATCAATATCTCATGACACGCCTAAGCCTATAGCACAGGGGCGTAGGCCTTATCATCCTGCACCCGGTGAAGATATATTTAAGGAGGGTAGTGTTACCGCCAGTTATATCCATTTGTTTTTCCCCTCTAACCCACAAGCCATTGGCGCAATATTTAATCCGCAGGGTGAATCACTATGTTAGTTGAAATATTACCTTTATTAATTTTAGGTTTCTCTTTAGGCCTTGTACATGCCCTAGATGCTGATCATGTTATGGCGGTGTCAGCATTAAGTAATCAAAAACCTAACTTTATACGTACATTATCTTTTAGTGCTCATTGGGCATTAGGTCATGGCGGTGTTCTTTTGGTGAGTGGTTTATTATTATTTGGTTTAGGTATATCTATACCGTCAGAATTTCAATACGTTGCTGAATTGAGTGTTGGTTTTATGCTTATTGGTATTGGCTTATACACTTTTTGGCAATTTAAAGAAAAATCAATCAGTGTTACTCATCACGTACATGGTGATATTGAACACAGTCACTGGCATGATAAAAAGCATACAGATAAAAATATAGAAAAATCTGAGCATGTACCTGTTATGGTAGGTTGTCTGCATGGTCTTGCTGGAAGCGCCCCTGCGTTAGCGCTTATACCGATAGCGAGCCAAGGGAATATTTCTACCGTTATCGGCTACTTATTTGTTTTTTCTTCAGGCGTAATGCTATCAATGGTGTTATTTGGCCTTGGTTTAGGCTCAGCGCAAAAATGGCTGAGCACTCGTTTTAAAAGAGTTCACTATTGGAGCCAGCGTTTTATTGCATTGGCTTCGACAGTGGTCGGTTTTTTGTGGTTGTATAAGGCAATTTAAACTATGTGGCCAGAAAGCGGTGAAAAATCACGTCCGTTAAAAACAGGTTTAACAACAGGCTGCTGTGCTACAGCTTGCTGTGTTGCCTCGGCCCATAAATTGTTAGGTAATATTGAAACAATTAATACGAGTGTTGTCTTACCTAAAGGCAAAGTTGTGTTGTTAACCATTGTCGCCTTTCATCAGCTTTCAGAGACGGCTTATCGTACTGATGTGATTAAAGATGCTGGTGATGATCCTGATGCAACACACGGTGCGACGGTTTTTGTTGAACTCACCTTGATAACTCAGCCCAACATTATATTTTCAGCCGCAAAAGGCGTTGGAACAGTGACTCGAGAAGGTTTATCACTCGCAGTAGGTGAGCCCGCCATTAACCCTGTACCTCGTCAAATGATGACAGAGCACCTACAAGAAATAGCTAAAAAATATGGCTATGAAGGTGGTTTTAATGTCGCTGTTGGTGTTGAAGATGGTGAAAATATCGCGTTAAAAACCATGAATGGTCGATTGGGTATTATGGGGGGGTTATCTATTTTAGGCGTATCAGGTATTGTTCGACCTTTTTCATGTGCGGCCTATATTGCTTCTATTTATCAAGGTATTGATGTTGCGACGGTTAATGGCCATAGACACCTTATTGCCTCAACCGGTAATCGTAGTGAAGATGCCATGCGTGATTATTATAAACAACCCGATATTGCACTTATTGAAATGGGCGATTTTGTTGGCGCTGTTTTAACGCAAGTTAAGAAGGTAGATAAGGTTGAGAAGTTAACGTTATGTGCCGGTTTTGGAAAAATGACAAAATTGGCAATGGGTAAGTGGAACTTACATAGTCAAGCTTCGAGTATCAGCTTTGAATTTTTAGCCGATTTAGCGCAAGAAAAGGGGGCAGAAAAAGCCTTACTTGAAAAAATACTGGTCGCCAATACCTCGATTGAAGTGTTGAAACTTTGTTTACTTGAAAAAATAGATTTAGCCTCAGCAATATGCCAATTAGCTTTTAACCACGTAAAGAAAAAAGTCCCTAAAGATACCGAACTAGAGCTCTGGACGATTGATCGCCAAGGGGCATTAATAGGATACGCGGGAGAAAATTCACGATGACATTACTTATATTAGGTGGAACGGCTGACGGTCGACGTATAGCTGAAGCCGCCTTTTTACAGAACATTAATGTTATATATAGTGTTGCGGGCTTAGTTAGAACCCCCAATTTATCCTGCGAAGTTATCAGTGGTGGTTTTACTCAATTTGGTGGAATAGAAAACTATATTAACCAACGTAATATTAGTGCTATTTTAGATGTTACCCATCCTTATGCTCAACAAATGAGTGATAAAGCTGCTAAAGGAGCCTCTGTATTGAGGATTCCTTATTGGCGATATCACAGAGAGCCTTGGCAAGCATCGGGTCAACAGCAATGGCACGAGTATGATAATAATCAGCAGTTAGCCGCTGAGTTAGGGCAATATTCCAGTGTTTTGTTGAGTATTGGACAATTAGAGCCCGCCTTAATTAAATTGATTGACGGGCTTAAATTAAATGCTCAAAGTACATGCTCTCCAAGCATAAACTTTCTAAGCGCTCAACAGTATATAGTGAGAACGGCAGCGGCTGCTAAATTTAACTTATTGGATAATATGCAATGGCTTAAAGCGATTGGCCCTTTTACCCTTGAAGATGAATTAAGCTTATTGAAAAAATACGACATTAAAGCGATTGTGACGAAAAATAGTGGTGGTGAAGCAACTAAAGCTAAATTAGAGGCGGCAAAAATGCTTTCAATCCCTATTTATATACAAAGTCGTCCTGAGTTACCTATGGCTGATCAGTTGTTTACTGAACACTCGTCGTGTTTAACGTTTTTAATCGCTTTCAGTAAACGTTTTAGTCATTGTTTTCAGTAACCGATAAGTAATAGTAATCGATAAAAATGAAGTGATAAACCATGAATTTTGAATATGAAATAAATCCCCAAGCTATTGAGAAAGAAAGCTTTCGTCAAATACGTGAGTTAACGCAACTGCAACACCTTAGTATCGAGCAACAACAAATTGTTATGCGTATTGTTCACAGTGTTGGTATGCCCGGTGTCAGTGAGCAAGTTAAGTTTAGTGCTAATGCTTGTCAACGTGGATTACAAGCCATACAAAACAAAGGCACCATCTTATGTGATGTAGAAATGGTAAAACACGGCATCACTAAACGCATGAACCACCAAAAAACGTTATGCCTACTCAACGATGAACGAGTAGCACCACTTGCTAAAGAGCGCGGTGAAACACGTACCATGGCGGCATTGCACTTTTGGGAAAGTGATTTAGAAAATAGTATTGTCTTAATTGGTAATGCGCCGACGGCGTTATTCAGATTATTAGAAATGATTGAAAAGGGTGCCGCAAAACCAGCATTGATTATTGCTATGCCAGTTGGTTTTGTTGGTGCAGCAGAATCTAAACAATGCCTATGGGATTTACACGAAAAACTAGGTGTTGAGTGTATTACGTTATTAGGTAAGCAAGGGGGAAGTGCGGTGACGTCTGCCACCTTAAATGCTTTATTTCGATGTGCTAATGGTGAATTATATTAATGCTTGATGTTATTGGTTTAGGTGTTACAGATAGCGCCCAATTGTCTTTAGCATCAGAGCAAGCAATTAAACATTGTGACCTTATTATTGGTTCTGAACGACAATTAAAGGTTGTTGAATCACTCTTAATAGAACAGCAAAAAATCTATCTGCCTCCGCTTAGCCAATTGTTATCATTATTAACTGATAACTCATCTAAGGCTATTGTTGTTCTGGCCTCTGGCGATCCATTACATTATGGTATTGGTCGCTGGTTAGGTAAGAATATTGATAACGCGTTACTTAAATTTCATCCTGCCGTGTCTAGTATGCAAGCAGTATGTCATCTGTTAGGTTATTCCATGCAAGATGTGGAAGTCGTTAGCTTACATGGTAGGCCATTTCACAAAATACGTTCCGTATTAAAAGCCAATAAACCCCTGTTAGTGCTTACCGATAAAAACAGTCAACCAATAGCTTTAGCGCAAGCGTGTTTCGATGCGGGTTTTCTCGACTCAACCATTACCGTATTGGAAGAAATTGGTTATCCAGAGCAAAAAGTCAGTACCTTTACCGTTGAACAGCTACTCGATAAAGACGCTAAAAACATTCACTTTGAAGCGCTACATGTCACCATGATTGAGCCATTGGGTGATGGCAGTCTATTGCCTGAATTTCCCGGATTTGAAGATACTTTATTTATCACTGATGGTGAGAAGGGGCGAGGCCTTATTACTAAGCGTGAAGTGCGTTTAGCTATTTTGTCATTATTACAGCCACAACATAGTGATGTTATTTGGGATGTTGGTGCCGGTTGCGGCAGTATTGCTATTGAATTGGCCTATTGGCAAAAAAACGCAAATATCTTCGCCATTGAACATCACAGTGAAAGGTTAGCATGTCTTAGCCAAAACCAAGAGAAATTTGGCGTAGTCGAGAACTTAACAATCATAAATGGTAGAGCGCCAAAGGCATTAACTGAATTACCCGCGGCAAATAAAGTATTTATTGGCGGTAGTGATGGTGAATTACCCACTATTCTAAAGATTGTTTGGCAACAACTCCCTAAAAATGGTGTCCTTGTTGCCAGTGCAGTTACTGAAAACACGAAACATTTATTACAAAAGTTTGCAGAAATGCTACATGATGCGTCTGAAACCGCCGTTGAAGTAGAAACGTTACAACTTGCAATCAGTAAAGGTAAAACACTCGCAGGGCAATTATTATTTAAACCTAATTATCCTGTCACCCTTTATAAGTTAATTAAAGTAGACACAACTAAACATGACCCAAACTACAGGTAATAATGCTGTGACTCTTCCGGAAGATATTGTTGAGCTAATTAAGCCAAGTAATAAAAAACAAGTCACTAATAAAGGCGTCTTTATTGGTGTGGGCGTAGGTCCTGGAGACCCGCAACTGATGACACTTAAAGCGTTTCATCTTATTAAGTCGGCGGATGTTATTTGTTTTTTAACGGACAAAAATGGTCATTCTCATGCCAAAGAGATAGCCCGAGAAGCCATTGCTGAAATGAATGCTAAGGCATTACAGTTGGCGATTGAAATGCCAATGGAAAAAGACAGAAAAAAAGCTAATATTGCCTATGATCTTGGAAGCCAAGCGATTGAAAAGCAATTGAATGAAGGAAAAAATGTTATTTTTCTTTGTGAAGGAGACCCTTTATTCTTTGGTTCATACACTTATCTGCTTGAAAGGTTACAAGATAAATTTTCTTGTAACGTAGTGCCCGGTATCTCTTCGGTAAATGCCGCTGCTTCGGCTTTAGTTCGACCATTAACGACATTGACTGATTCTTTTTCGGTTATTTCAGGTCGACACAGCGATGAATTTTTACAAGCAACCTTGAGTCAATACGACAGTGTCGTGATTATGAAAGCAGGACAAAGCAGAGCAAGGATATTAAAGGCATTAACGCTTACAAATCGAGTAGAAGATGCCAGTTATTTAGAGTATATTGGCCGCGAGAACGAATACATTGAGAACGATGTAAGTCAATTAGCTGTTGAGCCAGGGCCTTATTTTTCTTTATTTGTGGTGCGTAATAAAGCGATAATATCGGATATAAATAAGTCGTCTTCATGATACGTATTATTGTTTTGACTGAAGCTGGTTTAAAATTAGCCAAAATCATTGCTCAAACACTCAGTTCAGATCATGAAATTTGGTATAAACCTAAGCCGTTTTCAAGCGTTGTTCAACAAGCCTTTAATCAGGGCGACCGCCTACTATTTATTTGTGCTACCGGTATTGTTGTTCGTACTTTAGCGCCAGTACTTACTGATAAAAAAAATGATCCTCCCGTGTTAATTCTAGATGAGGCAGGGAAGTTTGTTATTCCCTTATTATCTGGTCATGAGGGCGGAGCAAATGAATGGGCATCGGAAATAGCTAACGCTATCAGTAGCCAACTTGTGATGACAACCGCAAATCCTTATTTAGCGCCCGTTTACAGCGTAGGAATGGGCTGTGAACGAGGTTGTTCAATTGATGATTTAGCGTTTTTATTAACGCAATCTTTAGCGCAAGTTAATTTAACGCTAGCGGATATATCACATCTTAATAGTATTGATATTAAAGCTGACGAAGTCGGTTTAATTAATTTAGCAAAAAAAATAAATAAACCTTATTACACATGGGACGTTAAGCAATTAACAACGGTTGAACATTTACTTAATTCTAAATCTGATTACGTGCATAGCGTTGTGGGTGTTTATGGCGTAGCTGAATCAGCGGCATTATATGATGTTGAGAGAATAACAAAGAACCCAGGTGAATTAATACTCCCTAAACAAAAATCTGCAACAGCCACTTGTGCTATTGCTCGCGCTTATCCTTAGCGCCAAAACCTGAACTTATATAATCTGTTATATAAAAAGTTAGATAAAAAGTTATATAACGGATTATAAAGAATATTTAGACATAGAAATTTATAGACAGTAATTAATTAAAATATAATAGAGATACTATGAGTAAACTTTTTTTGATTGGTACCGGACCCGGTGCAAGTGATTTAATAGCACCTAGAGCATTAGCGGCTATCAAAGCAAGTACAGACCTTGTTGCTTACGGTTTGTATTTAACATTACTGGGTGATGTTTGTGATAATAAAACACACCATGACTTACCGCTTGGGCAAGAGATTGACCGGGCTCGTTTAGCACTTACTTTAGCGGCAAGTGGCAAAAGTACGGCATTAATATCAAGTGGGGACATTGGTATATACGCAATGGCGACTTTAGTTTTTGAGTTACTTGATCGACAATTACAAGGTTTAGAAAATAACCCTGAATGGTTAGACGTAGATATTGAGTCAGTTGCCGGTATTTCAGCCATGCAAGCGGGTTCAAATAAAATTGGCGCCTTATTAGGTCATGACTTTTGTACCATTTCATTGTCAGATTTATTAACCCCATGGCAAACCATTGAAAAACGCATTCAATGTTGCGCACTGGGTGATTTTGTCGTGTCATTTTATAATCCAAGATCTAAAAAACGTGATTGGCAAATTAATACGGCGAGAGATATATTACTGGAACACCGCCCCGCATCGACACCTGTTTTATTAGGCCGTCAACTTACGCGAGAAGACGAAAGTATTACTATTACCACGTTGGGCGAGTTAGACGCTAAAGATGTTGATATGTTTACGATGGTAACCGTAGGTAATAGCCAATCTAAGCATATTATCAATGGCAATAAAGAATGGGTTTATACTCCAAGAGGTTATGATAAAAAACTATGACAGTTTATTTTATAGGGGCAGGACCCGGTGATCCTGAATTAATTACAGTCAAAGGACAACGTTTAATTAATGCGTGTCCTGTTATTATTTATGCGGGTTCGTTAGTGCCAAGAGGACTTTTTAGCCAAGTAGAAGACAGTGCAGAGAAGATACTCGATAGCGCGACATTACATTTAGATGAAATTATTGATTGTATGGCTAAAGCGCATGAGGAAGGTAAAGATGTTGCCAGAGTTCATTCAGGCGATACGTCTTTGTATGGCGCTATTGGCGAACAAATGCGTCGTTTAGACTTGCTTAAGATTGATTATCAAGTTATTCCAGGTGTTACTGCAACGGCAGCTTCAGCGGCTTGGTTACAAAAAGAATTAACCTTATCAGGTGTGTCGCAAACCATTATTATGACACGCTATGAAGGTAAAACACCTTTTCCTGAGCGTGAAAGATTACCTGCATTAGCGGCAAGTGGCGCTACATTAGCTATTCATTTAGGTATAACAAAAATAGGTAAGATTGTTGATGAGCTTATCCCTTTTTATGGTGAAGATTGCCCTGTAGCCGTTTGTTACCGAACGTCATGGCCTGATCAAGACCGTGTTATAGGAACACTCAAAGATATTGTTGAAAAAGTAAGAGCTAAAAAGTTTAAACTGACGTCGTTAATTTTAGTCGGGCATGTACTAGCAACGGATAAATTTGATGACTCTTATCTTTATGATAAAGATCAGCCAAATATATTCAGACCGCCAGAGAAGAAGCTGAAAAAATAAGCGTTAATCTTTATTATAAAAGCCGACATAAAAAAGCCCACATATCACTATGTGGGCTTTTTATTATCTATAATGGCAGTGGTTACCATCATGAATACGAATATTATTGGTATTCTGTCACGTTATTTATCGTTTACAAATTGGCGTACGTGGTTGTTCAACTTTTAATGCTTTTTCTTCGTCAATGACATCTTGTGTAAATTGCCCCATAAAACAACAACAAATATTATCATTTATCATAGTTCTAGGCCCATGTGGATGGGCAATGTGTTTATATGGCGCATGTGTATGACCGTGACTATGTGCGTGTCCAT
>Ga0308012_10000726_pt1 | contig 18992 bp, 14 predicted proteins | sample Neamet179_FD_203133 | JGI IMG/M metagenome (GOLD analysis project Ga0308012, IMG submission 203133) | Marine microbial communities from water near the shore, Antarctic Ocean - #179 | ecosystem: Environmental > Aquatic > Marine > Unclassified | place: Southern Ocean | collected 2014-07-25 | reverse complement strand
ACGCATTGGTAGCTTTGCCCGGTGTAAATTACTCTCAGGCTGAGGCAGCAACTCAGGGTAAGGGACCAGACCTATTTTTAATTTGGCAACGGAATCGTGTGAAACTTCACTGACACTACCTTGACTCGGCTGAATCTAAGGGCCACCTGTTTATTAACAAGCGTAGTGATAGCCGGAGATTCATATGTCCATACCACAATCAGGCAGTGGCCCGATCGAAAGTTTTGATCAGCTAGCAAACCTTCTGGAGCAGGGAAATAAGCCCAAGGATGATTGGCGCATTGGCACTGAGCATGAGAAATTTGGCTATTGCAAAGACACACTAACGGCTTTGCCCTATGAAGGTGAACGCTCCATCCAATCAATTTTGCAGGGTTTGCGGGACCAGTTTAATTGGGCTCCAGTTGAAGAAGGCGGTCATTTGATTGGCTTGACCAAAGATGGTGCCAATGTGAGCCTTGAGCCTGGTGGGGCCTTGGAGCTGTCAGGCGCGCCATTAGAGACTATCCATGAGACTTGTGATGAGGTGAATTTGCACCTGCGAGAGGTCAAAGAAATTGCGGATAAGATTGGTGTGGGCTTCATTGGTTTGGGGGTAGCACCGATTTGGAGAAATAAAGATGTAGGGTTGATGCCTAAGGGACGTTACCAGCTGATGGATGCCTATATGGGGAAAGTAGGGACTATGGGTCGCACCATGATGCGTCGCACCTGCACCGTTCAGGTGAATCTTGATTTTTCTTCTGAAGCAGACATGGTGCAAAAGTTCCGCGTAGCTTTGGCGTTACAGCCCGTAGCTACCGCATTGTTTGCCAATTCCCCTTTTTTTGAAGGGAAGGTGAATGGTCATAAGTCATGGCGTGCTCGGGTGTGGCGGGACTTGGATAATGATCGTACTGGCATGCTGCCCTTCGTTTTTGAGGATGGTATGGGTTTTCAGCGCTATGTGGATTATGCTTTGGATGTACCGATGTATTTTGTTTATCGCGACGGTAAATACATTAATGCGCTTGGCCAATCCTTCCGTGATTTCCTCAAAGGCCAATTGCCAGCACTGCCTGGTGAGATGCCAATGCTAAGCGACTGGGCTGATCATCTAACAACAATTTTTCCAGAAGCGCGGATCAAACAGTTTATGGAAATGCGCGGCGCGGATGGTGGGCCTTGGCGGCGCCTTTGCGCATTGCCGGCCTTTTGGGTGGGTCTATTATATGATCAATCATCTCTCGATGCCGCTTGGGATCTGGTCAAAGGTATGGACGCAGAAACACGCGACGCATTTCGAATAGCTTCCTCAGTAGACGGGCTGCAGGCGGAAGTAGGCGGTATCAAGATGATGGATCTGGCCCGTCAAGCGGTAGAAATTTCTAACTTAGGCCTAGCAGCGCGGGCCCGTTCAGGTGCTGGCGGCCTAGTACCTGACGAGACGCATTTTCTCAATGCCTTGCAAGACAGCCTAGAGAGTGGCCAAGCTCCAGCTGATGAGCTTCTAGAGCGTTATCATGGTGAATGGGAGGGTGATTTGACCCGAATTTACGAGGACTATTCCTACTAATTTGGGAGTTAGGCTTAAATGGAGCGTGTTGGCATAAGGCCCAGCGCTCATCTCAGAGGTCACTATCTCTATTTCTGCAGGTAGGGCAATTTTTAAATCCGATCCTAATTTCACATATCAACCGCATGCCTAACATTACTTTTGCCCTATTTTACTCTCTTGTGAACGCAGTAAGCGGCTGATATTTTCTCTATGTCTCCAGAAGACTAGAAGAGTGAGAGAAATACTAAGAAAAAACAAATGATTATACGGTAAAATAATCACTAATAATGGCGTAATAGCCGCAGTCACCAGTGCAGAAAGGCTCGAGTAGCGAAAAATGGTTGCTGTGATCAGCCAGGCGATACCGGCGGCTAAGCCGATAGGCCAAGCAACGGCGAAGAGCAGGCCAAAGAAGGTAGCTACGCCCTTGCCACCATTAAATTTTAACCAAATTGGATAGCAGTGGCCAAAGATAGCCGCAAACCCGGCCAATTGTGCCGCATCTTCTCCGGCCATGGCTCGAGCCAAAAGTACCGCAGCCCCCGCCTTGCTGGCATCAGCAATCAAGGTTACGGCTGCCGCCACTTTGGAGCCAGTGCGCAGAACATTGGTAGCGCCAATATTGCCGGACCCTATCTGACGCAAATCGCCAAGTCCCATTGCGCGCGCCACAACGATGCCAAACGGAATTGATCCCAGCAGGTAGCCAGCAACAACCCAAATTATGAGTAGCATCGGTGGTGTCGAAAAATCAGGTATCATCTTTGGTATACTTTCTGGCCATGTACAAAGGTCGCAAGAACCTGGCCTTGCATAAGTTGGCCGTCAAAGGGGGTATTTTTAGATTTGGAGCGCAGTTTAAACCGATCCAGCACAAAGGGAGTATCTGGATCAAACAGGATCAGATCTGCGGGCGCGCCGTGAGCCAAGCTTCCTCCCGGTAGGCCCAAGAGCTTGGCGGGGTTCAAAGACATTGCGCGGAACAGTTGTGGTAGGCTCAGATGATCTGCATGATAAAGACGCAAGGCTGCTGGTAGCAAGGTTTCTAGGGCAACGGCACCAGAGGCTGCTTGCTCGTAGGGTAGGCGTTTGGACTCTTCGTCCTGTGGCGTGTGCATCGAGCTGATAATATCCAGTATGCCCGCGGCCAAAGCTGCAACCATTGCAAGTCGGTCCTCTTCGGAGCGCAGAGGTGGTTTGACTTTAAAAAAGCTGCGATAGTCTGCAACATCAAATTCATTTAGTGTCAAATGGTGAATACTCACTCCTGCGGTTACGTCCAATCCTTGTTGTTTGGCACGCTCCAAAGCGGGTAGGGCCAGGGCCGTGGAGATTTGATCAGCATGGTATTTTGCACCTGTCATCTCAACCAACGCCAAATCACGCTCTAACCCCAGGCGTTCTGCCATTGGAGAGGCCGCGGGGATAGCGCGCAGAGAGGCGAATTTTCCTGTTGTGGCAGCCGCGCCTTTGGAAAGCCCTGGATCTTGCGGATGTCCAATCACTAATGCACCCAACTGCTGGGCATAGGTTAAGGCCCGGGCCAGAACTTTTGTGTCGCTGACAACCAAATCGCAATCGGTGAAGGCCACAGCGCCGGCGTCCTGCATAAATCCGATTTCAGTCATCTCTCGGCCTAAGCGACCTTTGGTCAGAGCTGCCATTTGATAAGTATGCACTGCACAGGCAGCTTGCGCGCGACGCGTTGCGAACTCCAATGTCTCTGGGCTGTCGATAGCGGGATCTGTATCTGGGCGTGTCACCATGGTTGTGACCCCACCGGCGGCTGCCGCTAAACCTGCAGAGCGGAAGCTTTCTTTGTGGCGCTCGCCTGGCTCACAAACTTTAACTCCAATATCTACGATGCCTGGGGCTAAATACTTCCCCCCGCCATCCAATGTTGGAGCCGACAGATCATCAGCTGCGATCCGCCCATCGATGATGGTTAAGCTGCCTAATTGGATGGTTTGGAGCTCAGGGTCTATCAGGTGGACATTGGTAATTCGTAGAGATGTCATCCAGCCACCCAGATCATTAGACCTATGAGGGCCGCTATAAAGATCAAGACATACATCGCTATTTTGCCTGACATACGAGGGTCTTTGGGTTCGTTCATAATACAAACAATCTCCTGTAATAGTGGGAGGCCCAGTGTGCTCACCGTTGCGCCTCTTCTAGGTTTTGCCGTCGGTTACGCATCAAAATTTCCATAGCGGCCATACGCACAGCGACACCCATTTCAACTTGCTCCTGAATGACGCTTCGGCTCAGGTCATCGGCAATGTCGCCATCAATCTCAACGCCGCGATTCATTGGTCCGGGATGCATCACAATAGCGTCAGGTTTGGCATTACTCAGTTTCGCAGCATTTAAGCCGTAGCGGTGATAATACTCTCGCTCTGAGGGAATGAAGCCACCATCCATCCGCTCGCGCTGGAGCCGAAGCATCATGACCACATCAACGTCTTTGAGGCCTTCTTCCATATTATGGAATACTTCAGCACCAAATCCACTAATACCAGCAGGCATAAGTGTGGCTGGACCGATAAGGCGAATCCGGTTTTCCATCTTGCCCAGCAGGATCAGGTTAGAGCGGGCCACGCGGCTGTGAGCTATATCACCGCAAATTGCTATGTTGAGCCGGTGCAATCTACCTTTGGAACGGCGGATAGTCAGCGCATCTAACAGAGCCTGAGTTGGGTGTTCATGTCGCCCGTCCCCGGCGTTAAGTACCGCACAATTCACCTTCTGTGCTAAAAGGTCGACGGCGCCAGAATGCGGATGGCGCACCACCAGCAAATCAGGATGCATTGCATTGAGGGTTAGGGCGGTATCTACTAAGGTTTCGCCCTTTTTGATCGAACTGGCCTGCATGGCTATATTCATCACATCAGCACCCAATCGCTTGCCCGCTATTTCAAAGCTTGCCTGGGTGCGAGTCGAATTTTCAAAGAACATATTAATTTGGGTGCAGCCCGCCAATACCTCGCTGTTACGTGACGAGGTTCGGTTGCGATCAGCATATTGGTCTGCCAAATCCAAAATTTCGTTAATTTGCTGAGGTTGCAGGGGTTCTATCCCCAATAGATGCTGAAGTTGCATATCGACCTCTCCGGTTGTGGTTGTATAGAAAGACTGAAGGCCGACAGCAAGGGTTGCGATTAAGGAATTATGAAATGATGCACTGGTGCCGCAATCTTGCGCTATTACATCGCAAGATTGGGTGATTTACCTTCCGCAAAGATCAGCTTAGTTTATGACCATGAATGAAATGAGTTGGCAAATAGCGCGAGAATCATTGGAATGGCAGTTGGAATTGGGCGTGGCAGATGCGATTGGCGATATGCCAATCGATCGCTATGATGTACCGGTAGAAAAACCCAGACCTGTTGTTTCTCCGCCTACCATTACGGTACCTATGACGTTAGATCCTGTTGAAGTCGCTGAAAGAGCTGCGGCTGCAGCCCAGAACTTGGCCGGCCTGAAGCAGGCTCTTAAAGACTATCCGCATTGTGAGTTACAACGTGGCGCGCGTAATTTGGTATTCAATGATGGAATCCCAGGTGCTCGGGTCATGATTCTTGACGAGGCCCCTGGCCGTGAAGAAGATTTGCATGGTCTACCCTTCGCTGGCCCTGCAGGGGCGTTGCTAGATAAGATGTTGGCAGGCATAGGGCTTAATCGCACTCAAAATGTCTATATTGGAACGGTAATTCCTTGGCGTCCGCCACAAAATAGAGAGCCTAAGCCTGAAGAAATTGCGATGATGCTGCCCTTTCTGCGCCGCCATGTGGAGCTTGCTGACCCTGATGTTTTGATTTGCATGGGCAACACAAGTTGTTCTGCGATTTTAGGTAAACGTAGCGTTAGAAAACTGCGTGGACAATGGCAAGATGGCCTTGGCCTTCCAGTCTTGCCAATAATGCACCCGAGTACATTGCTGCGGGAACCGAGTGGCAAAAAATATGCCTGGCAAGATTTACTGGTTTTGAAAGCATGGCTTCGTGACCATGCCACAGGAGAGTTAAATGACTGAAGCCATTTCAAAAGGTAATTTTGTGCCTGTACGGATTGCCGTACTCACGGTCTCTGATACTCGCAGTCTGAACGATGATAAATCTGGTGACACTTTGGCCGCCCGCTTGCAGGACTCTGGACATATTTTGGTGGCCCGTGAAATTGTGCGTGATGATCGGCAGGAAATTTCTAAAAAACTGCGTAGTTGGTCCCAGGATCCAGCGATTGACGTGGTGATCTCGACGGGCGGCACTGGCCTGACCGGCCGGGATGTGAGTGTTGAGGCGCACCGTGATGTTTATGAAAAGGAAATAGATGCCTTCGGCACATTTTTCACCATTGTGTCTATGCAAAAAATTGGCACATCTGCAATCCAAAGCCGGGCGACTGGTGGTGTTGCTAATGGCACCTATATGTTTGCACTACCTGGTAGTCCTGGTGCGTGCAAAGATGCTTGGGACGAAATTTTAGTCAAACAACTCGATATGCGGCATAAACCATGCAATTTTGTAGAGATTATGCCGCGACTAGACGAACATTTGCGCCGAAAATAGTTTTTTCAGCGTAATTATAGTGACAGGGGAATACTATGAACTACAACAAGCTTAGTTTATTTTAAGGAAATTAGCTGATGCGATTTTTGCGCAAGAGTTTGATGGGGTTGTTTCTGTTGGCGTCGACGCTGGCGCTCTTTGGGTTTTCTATCATGATGGTACGTTCAGCTATTGAGAATAAAGACGAAGGTGGACGCCGCGGTGGGGGCGGCCGCGAACGAGTGTTTGCGGTAAACATAGTGCCGTTTGAGGCTGGCCAGCAAATTCCAATTTTGCAGGTTTTTGGTGAGGTGCAAAGCCAACGCAGCCTTGATATACGAACTTCCGTTGGTGGCACGGTTATCGAACTACACCCTGATTTTCAAAATGGTGGTTTGGTGCAAAAAGGTGACGTCTTACTGAGGATTGATCCGTCAAACGCACAAACTGCCTTGGCCTTGGTTGAGGCAGATATCGCTGACGCCCAAGCTGATCGCCGAGAGGTTGCGCGGACATTAGAACTAGCGAAAGACGAAGTTTCTGCGGCACAAGAGCAAGCTGCTTTGCGGCTTAAAGCTCTGAAAAGACAGAATAACCTTGTGGCTCGGGGTGTTGGTACAGAAGCCTCTGTAGAGACAGCTGAGCTGGCGGTTTCTACTGCAAAGCAAGCTATTTTGGCGCGCCGGCAATCTTTGCAATCAGCAGAGGCGCGGCTGGATCAGGCCAAGGCTAGGGTTATGCGGGTTGAAATTTCGCGGGCTGAGGCTGAGCGCAATTTGCGCGACACTGTGTTGAGCGCTTCGTTTTCGGGGGCTTTGGCGAATGTGGCTGTGGTGCAAGGTGGCACTGTAGCCAACAATGAACGCATCGGTCAGCTTGTTGACCCTTTGGCGCTCGAGGTTGCCTTTCGTGTGAGTACGTCACAGCATCGGCGTTTGCTGGATGAAGGCGGCCAGCTACGGCGAGCGAAGATCTCTGTCACTCTTGATGTACTGGGGGCTGCGTTGAAGACTGAAGGCGCTTTAACTCGAGAAGCGGCTGTGGTGGGTGAAGGCCTGACGGGTCGGCTATTGTTTGCCAGCTTGGAGAATGCCAAGGGACTGCGCCCTGGTGATTTTGTAACCGTTGATATCACTGAACCGGCTTTGAACTGGGTGGCTAGGTTGCCGGCAACGGCGTTGAGTGGGAATAACCGTGTGTTGGTGGTGGGTGATGAGGATCGTCTTCGGGAAGCTGATGTGACTTTGGTGCGGCGTCAAGGTGATGATGTGTTGGTACGCTCGCGAGACTTGCGAGACGCAAAAATTGTGGCGGAACGTTCGCCTTTGCTGGGTGAAGGGATCAAAGTCCGGGTGATGTTGGCCGAAGGAGCAGAGGAGCCTGCGGCTCCTGCCATGATAGCCCTTGATGCCGAACGCCGTGCCAAATTGGTTGCCTTTGTTAAGAATAATAAGTGGATACCTAAACAGGCTAAAGATCGCATGCTCTCCCAATTGAAAAATCCCGAAGTGCCACAACAAATGGTGGACCGGTTGGAAAGTCGGATGGGAGGGTAAATTATGTCAGTCATGCGCAACGCCACTGGTGGAATTTTATCCTACATGACCCGCCACCGTACTGCAGCAAATTTGTTGCTATTGATCATGTTACTGGCGGGGGCTGTGTCGTTTCCACAAATGAGGGCGCAGTTTTTCCCTGATGTGGTTATTGATAATGTCACTGTAAGTGTGCGCTGGGATGGGGCTGGTCCTGAAGATGTGGACCGGGCGATTGTTCAAATTGTTGAACCAGCATTGCTGGGAATCGAAGGGGTCACTAGCACCTCGGCTACATCCTCAGAAGGATCAGCTCGCATTCGCATGGAGTTTGAACCTGGCTGGGATATGGCCCGTGGCACAGATGACACACAGATAGCGGTGGATTCCGTGGCCAGCCAATTTCCAGAGGATGCGGATGATCCAAGTGTAAACCGAGGGTTTTGGCGGGATCGGGTGACAGATGTGGTAATTTCGGGCCCAGTGGGCGTCGAGCAATTAGCTTTGTTTGCTGATGAATTTGTAACCCGCCTGTTTGCCGTGGGTGTTACCCGTTCCAGCATTAGAGGAATTGCTGCGGGTTCGACGATTGTTGAGGTGGATAGCCTGTCTTTGATCCGCCATGACGTCAGTATGGCGCAGATTGCAAGTGCCATTGGTGAGGAAGCAAACGCCGATCCTGCCGGCGATGTGGCTGGCAGCGCGCGTATTCGGACTGGGGTCGCCAAACGTACTGCACGTGATGTTGCAGAGATTGTGCTGCGCTCGAATGCCGACGGATCTGGTTTAACCGTTGGGGACGTTGCTTCGGTGATAGAAGAAGGCGTTGATCGCAACCGTGCGTATTTTGTGAGTGATGCCCCAGCTATTTCAATCCGCATCGATCGGTCAGACCAAGGTGATGCTATTGAAATCCAAGCACAAGTGCAGGGTGTTGCAAAAGTGATGATGGAGACGTTGCCACCACAGGTGAATATCGAATTGATCCGCACGCGTTCCGAGGCAATTTCTGCTCGGCTGGCTATGCTGTTAGAAAATGGGCTGCAGGGTCTTGGGCTGGTCTTATTACTTTTGTTTTTGTTTTTGAACGTTAGGACTGCCTTCTGGGTGGCCGCTGGCATTCCCGCTGCTATGGCGGCGGCGATTGCTCTTATGTACTTGTCTGGTCTCACCATTAATATGATCTCTCTTTTTGCGCTGATCATCACCCTCGGCATTGTAGTAGACGACGCTATCGTTGTGGGCGAGCATGCAGATTTTAGAGCGCGGGTCTTGGGGGAGACGCCGATGGTGGCTGCCGAAAATGCCGCGAAACGCATGTTCACCCCAGTATTTTCGGCAACACTAACGACGGTGATTGCTTTTTTTGGACTGGTCGCAATTGGTGGGCGGTTCGGTGATTTGATCGCTGATATTCCGTTTACGGTGATTGTAGTTTTGATTGCCTCCCTAGTAGAGTGCTTTCTAGTTTTGCCAAATCACATGGCTCATTCAATCTCGACGGGCAGCCGTATACGATGGTATGATTTGCCATCAAACATGATGAACTACCTGCTGGATCAATTTAAAAAATTCCTGTTCCGCCCCTTTATCCGCTTTGTGATCTGGGCCAGGTATCCAGTATTTGCAGCAGTGGTCCTGGCCTTAGCTAGCCAAGCCGTCTTGTTCATCAATGGTGACGTACAATGGAGATTTTTTAATGCCCCAGAGCGTGGTTCCGTCACCGGAAATTTTGCCATGGCTCCCGGTGCCAAGCGGGCAGATTCTATTGCCCAAATGCAGGCTTTTCAAAAAGCTGTGGAGGAAGTTGGTGCGACATACACGGCAAAATATGGCCGCAGTCCAATTGATTTTGCAATGGCGGAAATTGGTGGTAATACTGGGCGTGGTTTGGCTGGCGCTGACACGAAAGAGCCTGACCAACTGGGTTCAATTGCCGTTGAGTTAATTGACGCTGATCTGCGACCTTATTCTTCTTTTGCCTTTGTGGCTGATCTTCAGGATGCGGTACGCCGCCATCCTCTGGTAGAAACCATCAGTTTCCGTGGCTGGCGATCTGGTCCAGGTGGGGATGCGTTGGATGTGCAGTTCTCTGGCGCTAGTGCGCAGACGTTGAAGGCCGCGTCTGAAGCCCTTCAGACAGCTTTGACGCAATATCCTGAGGTATCCGCTGTTGAGGACACTTTGGCCTATGATAAAGAAGAGTTAATTTTAGAGTTAACGCCACAGGGGCAATCCCTCGGCCTTACTATCGACACTTTGGGGCGTATCTTGCGCAATCGCTTGAACGGTATCGAAGCTGCAAGTTTTCCTGATGGCCCTCGATCTGCCACGATCCGAGTGGAAGTGCCTGCGGGCGAGTTGACCGCAGATTTCACAGATAGGATGCTGATCCGAACCGCAGCGGGCGACTATGTACCTTTGGCTGATATAGTCACCGTGCAACAGCGCAGTGGATTTTCGACCGTGCGGCGGGAAAATGGAATTCAAGTTATTTCAGTCACCGGCGATATATCTGAAGATGATCCGGCTCGAGCGCAGGCAATTATGGCTGAATTGGAGAAAACTATTCTACCAAAAATTGCTGAAGAAACTCAAGTCGCTTTTAACTTGGCTGGTTTGGCTGAACAAGAAGACGATTTTCGTAATGATGCGACGCGTGGATTAGTGCTGACGCTGGCGGGCATTTTCATGACCTTGGCTTGGATATTCTCTAGCTGGACCCGTCCTTTGGTTGTGATGGCGATCATTCCTTTTGGGCTAGTAGGCACGATTTACGGCCATTGGTGGCACGAAGTCCCTTTGTCTTTGTTTTCTGTGATTGGATTAATTGGTATGGTTGGAATTATCATCAACGACTCTATCGTTTTGGTGACTACAATTGATGAATATGCCAAAGAGCGGGGGCTTTATCCAGCTATTTTGGATGGCGTGACTGATCGGTTGCGTCCGGTGCTACTAACGACACTGACGACCGTTTTGGGATTATCACCCTTACTCTACGAGACATCCTCACAGGCGCAGTTTCTCAAACCTACCGTGATAACTTTGGTCTATGGGCTTGGGTTTGGCGTAATCTTAGTGTTGATCGTTGTCCCTGCTTTGATGGCGATGCAAGCGGATGTGGGGGCTCAAGTAGCCAGCTTTAAACGCGCTTTGCGGGGACTGTTACGTGGCCGTGGACCGCGTTTGCCGTTTGCTTTGGCCTTGGTCGCTGTGCTGGGAATTTTTGCGGTGACCTTAGGTTGGGTTATGTTTAGTGGGGGCCTGCCTGTGGTGTTGCTTGGGATGCCTTTGGCTGCGGTCCTTGCGCCGTTGCAAATGGGGTTTTTGCTGTTCTTAGCTGGCAGCGCTGTGGTGCTTTTTGCTGTCTATGCGTTATCTGCTTTGGTTCTGGCATTGCAGTTAAAACGTTAAGATCCACTACAACCGTGATATTCGGTTGCAGTAGTGTCGCTAAATATTGTGGTGACAACGTCACCTCTTCCAACAGCGATTGGATTTCCGCTTGGTGTAAGTATGTTTGTCGTGATTTCCAGATGATTACTCGTGCGATCTATCCTTGGAGTTTCAATCCAAAGTCTGGAATTTCCCAGCTCGACCGTGGCCCCATTAATATCTTGATCTTGATGGGGCAGGGTGAGCGATAGGTGCATGCCATCTGTCGCAGGAGTGAATGTGCAATTGATCTTGTCGATGCCAGCTCTTGGCAATGTTTGGAAAGCGGCTTCGATCACCCAGTCTATGGGCCCTTTTGCCGGGAGGATAGCTGATACGTCGAGGGATACGGGAATGCAAATCTCTCTGCAAACACCAATCTCGACCTGTCCGCTTATGGTCATATTCCCAATTGTTCTTGGCTGTATCACAATTGGGAATATGACTTCATCTTGATAGCCAATCGTGCGCACCTGGTCCTGCCATGTGATTTTTGGCGTAGGATAGAGCACTTCTAAAATGCCTAAACCTTCGGCCACTCTGAAATTAAATTTAGGAGGAATCCCGGTGTCACCTGGCTGGCGCCAGTAGGTTTTCCAGCCAGGGGCCAAAGTGATTTGTAGGGCCGCTATATGGGTCCCGTCTTCCGCCCGCCACCCGGGGCGCAGGTTAACTTTTAAAATATCATCCAGGCCAATCGCTAAAAGTGGAGTGGACAGAATAGACAAGGACAGCGCCGCAAGAGCAATTTTTCTGGGGAAAGACTTCATAGGAGCCTACTTAACGCGATATGTTGAAAATAAGAACTCACTTTTTTATGAACTTGTCATAATAGCTACGAAACTGCTTGTCGTGCCTGTAAATCAAATCCATTATTTGCACATGAACTCTAAAGACACGAATCTTACTGGTAAATTATTAGTGGCTATGCCGGCGATGGGTGACCCTCGCTTTGAGCATTCCGTTGTTTACATTAGCGCGCACTCTAGAGACGGGGCGATGGGCTTGATTATAAACAAACCAAACCGGAATCTGGAACTGAAAACCCTTTTGGGTCATCTCAATATCCCTGTAGGCGTGAGTACGCCTGACGTCTCGGTATACTTTGGTGGGCCAGTTGATCAATCTCGTGGTTTTTTGCTACATTCTTCAGAATACTCCAGTGATCCCGATACCCTACGGATTGATGCGGATTTTGCCGTGACCGCCACGGTTGATGTGTTGAAGGAGTTGTCTCAGGGTGGAGGTCCCAAGACTAGCCTGCTGGTACTGGGATATTCAGGTTGGTCGGCGGGCCAGCTTGAGGCTGAGCTCTTGTCTAATGGGTGGCTTATTTGTGATGCCAGTTTTGAACTTGTATTTGAGTTGGCGGCCGTAGATAAATGGGTGGGGGCACTGGCCTCGCTTGGGGTGGATCCGATGTTGCTTTCAGCACAGTCGGGACGTGCCTGATTTGTGCGGTAGTGACACCGTCAATTTTGACGCTGCGTCCGGTACGATAGCTATTTCAAAGCCGCATAGGCTTGGTTAGACTACTCGGAGGATTTTAACGTAATTTTGGAGCCATTATGCCCTATCAAGCACCTGTTGGTGAATATCAGTTCATTTTTGACCAAGTTGTGCCACTGGGACCTGTGGTTGCCAATGAGTATTTTTCTGAAGCCACCCAAGACCTGACTGATGCTGTGTTGAATGAATGTGGTAAAATGTGTGATACGGTTATGGCCCCCCTGCAACGGCCCGGTGACTTGCACCCGGCAAAGTTGGAGAATGGTGTTGTACGTACGTCACCTGGCTTTGTGGAGGGTTATGCAGCCATTGCCAAAAGTGGTTGGGTCGGCATTTCTGCTACGCCGGCGCATGGTGGAATGGGCCTGCCCTTGGCGCTGAACACTGCCATGCATGACATGATGTGTGGTGCATGTATTTCACTCAACCTTTGCCCTTTGCTGTCTCAGGGCCAGATCGAAGCGTTGGAGCATCATGCAAGTGAAGAGCTGCAAAACCTTTATCTTCCAAAATTAATCTCGGGTGAATGGACTGGAACTATGAACCTCACTGAACCCCAAGCCGGGTCTGATGTGGGAGCTTTGACGAGCAAGGCCGAGCTTCAAGTGGACGGGACCTATAAGATTTCTGGCCAAAAGATTTTCATCACTTGGGGTGAGCATGACGTAGCAGAGAATATTTGCCATCTTGTGTTGGCACGCCTGCCTAATGGAAAGCCTGGTCCCAAGGGGATAAGTCTGTTTCTGGTACCTAAATTTATCCCAAATTCTGATGGTAGCTTGGGCGCGCGCAATGATCTGCGTTGCGTTAGCCTTGAGAATAAATTGGGTATTCATGGTAGCCCAACAGCTGTCATGGAATTTTCTAAGGCAACTGGATGGCTTGTGGGGCAAGAACATAATGGCATGGCATGCATGTTCACCATGATGAACAATGCTCGATTGGCTGTCGGTATGCAGGGGGTCGGTGTGGCTGAAGGTGCTTACCAACATGCTTTGGCCTATGCGATGGACCGCAAGCAAGGCCGTGCGATGATAGCAGAGGGCACGGGTTCCATTATTGACCACGCCGATGTACGACGCATGCTTGCACAGATGAAATCTGAGATTTTTGCTGCGCGCTCAATCGGTGTGGCTTGTGCGGTTGCCATTGATATGGCCAGGACCACAGGTGATGTTGATTGGTTGGCTCGCGCGGCGTTTCTCACCCCAATTGCCAAGTCCTTTGGTAGTGATACTGGCGTAGCTGTTGCCGATCTTGGTGTGCAAATTCACGGTGGGATGGGTTTCGTCGAAGAAACTGCTGCCGCCCAATATTTACGTGATGTACGGATCACACCGATTTATGAAGGTACCAATGGCATTCAAGCAATGGATCTGGTGGCTCGAAAGATGATGGACGGAGGTGTTGCTGCGTTTAGGCTAATGGATGATATTACAGACTTGGCTTCAACTTCAAAAAGTGAATTGGCCGACGCGGTTTTAGCCTCTGTGACTGAACTGCGGGCCACTACAGAATGGTTACTCAACCATGACTTGAATGATCGATTTGCCGGTGCTGTGGCTTATCAAAAGGCCTTTGCCCGGGTGCTTGGAGGATATTTTCATCTGATTTCCGCCATGTCTGGTGACGGTAAACGGGTCAGAATCGCCAACTTTTATATAAATAACCTTCTGCCTGAATATACTGCGCTTTGTTCGCAGGCGCGGGTTGGATCGGAAAATCTTTATGCGCTTGAGCTTGATGACTTTGCAGCATAGCTCTTAGTTATGACAACCATTAGGTACCCTTGGGAAACGCCACCTGAAAACGGCAAGATGGTTGAGGTGGCCGAGTCGGTATTTTGGCTGCGCCTACCGTTACCGATGAAGTTAGATCACGTGAACATCTACATTTTAGATGATGGTGACGGCTGGACCCTTATTGATACTGGTATGAAATCGCGCAAGGTTCAGGGCATGTGGCAACATCTGCTTGATGGCCCACTGCTTGGTAAACCAGTCAAACGTGTGGTGGCAACCCATCACCACCCTGACCACATAGGCTTGCATGGCTGGTTTGTAGAAAAATTTGGTGCAGAATATGTTTCTACCCAAGTTGCATATCTCACTGCCCGTATGCTGACGCTTGATGTGCAAGATAGCTATACACCTGGGCAAATTGATTTTTATCGCCGAGCGGGAATGCGCGCTGATTTATTAGCCGCGCGTGAGACTGATCGCCCATTCAACTTCTCGGACACGGTCCATCCAATTCCAGTAGGTTTCACCCGCATTGAAGAGGGTGGCGTGATTGAAATGGGAGGGCGTACATGGGACATTCGTGTGGACCATGGCCATGCGCCGGATCACGCCAGCTTTTGGAGCCGTGATGATAATTTAGTTCTGACGGGTGATCAGGTTATTGCTTCTATTAGTTCGAATATTGGCGTATATCCAACTGAGCCAGATGCCAACCCGCTTGCTGATTGGATGCATAGCTGTACCCGTTTGCAGGAGTTTGCACATTGCGATCATCTCGCATTACCTGGCCATAAACTACCGTTCATCGGCATGCCCCTTCGGCTGAAACAACTTCTGGAGAACCACCACGGGGCTTTAGATCGTTTGCGACTGGATTTGCAAATATCTAAGACTGCTGGAGAGGTCATGTTGGCCGTGTTTAAGCGCAATATTGGAGATGGTGAATATAGCCTAGGGCTAGTTGAGGCCTTGGCGCATTGCAATTACCTTTGGCACGCTGGCGAGGTGAGGCGTACTTTGGATCATGATGGTGCTTATCGCTGGAAAATTAAATAGCCCAATTTGTTGCCTCAGCGGCCCAATTTGTGGCCTATAACTTTTTTAAGCCTTATAAATAAGGGGCTTCAGCTCTACGAACTTATAGAACTTATAGAACAAGAAGGCGTAGCCGATTTTTTAAATAAAATTTGTAGTGAAAAAGGGGGGTAAAACCAGATTTTGCATAGAAATGAAGATTTCAAAGTGCTCAGAAAAAATACCTGCCGAAACAACCTTTAGGTTTTTCGTGTAAGCGTGCGTAAGTAAGAATTTGAAAATTCTTTTTTTACGATAAGTCTTCGTCGAGCGGTCAGCAGGTCAATTTCAAAACTTACTTCAGATCTGAATTTTGCAATTAAAAGCTTTCTTGCCCCTCTCGAAGCCCATGAGCGCCCCTCAGCGGCCGCTGAGAGCGTTTTGCGGTTATTTAGATAACTGAGGTATTCCAGAACCGTTTGCCCCTCTCAGAGCCGCTCCTTGCCTGTTTTTGTCCAAAGCTGAAGGTCGAGCGTTGGCAGAGGTTCAGCTAAACTAGTCGCTTTTTGTGTTCCACCTAACACAAAAAGATGGCACATAGCTTGGCATGTCTATCAGAGATGCCAGATACGCCGATGCTTCAAGCATAGCGGCAATTTCCATTGAAGTTTGGATTGGCACTTACCTTAAACAAGGCGTGAACAACTTCTTTGCAGACTTTGCCTTGGCAGAGTTCACAACAGCGAATATTGAATCGCAGCTCAGCGACCAGTCACAGTTCTGCTTGGTTTCAGAAAACGAAATTGGTATCGATGGGTTTATCCGAGTGTCTTTTGGACAGGAAGCACCCGTTGCCGGTTGCTCGGACACTGAAATCGCAACGTTTTATGTTCAACCACGACACCATGGCAAGGGTATCGGAAAACGATTATTGAAGGCCGCTGTTGAGCGCTGCCGCGCTAAGGACATCGAAGAGGTATGGCTGACAACCAATTCTGAAAATACGCCAGGAATAGCGTTCTATTTGTCTCAAGAATTTAACTTTTCTGGCGAGACTCATTTCCGCATAGACGATCAAGCCTATCTAAATAACGTCTATTCATACAGTTTCTAGGATGTAGTGGTCGTTCATGTCGTGCGGTCGTCGGCAAGAAGCATAACTTTCCAAGCTAGTCGATCATCTTCAGTAAATGTGGAGTAACTAAGTCGCGAGTCCTCCGAGAATGTCCCAGACTGCCGGGTTCCCCGGATTGCAGCTAGCGCATTGATTGCGCTTCGCCCTCTGTCCAGAATTTCTGCTGGGTTTTTACCCAACTTTAAGAGCAATTCGAGTCCGTGTGGGGGCACCATATAAAAATTAATTAGTTTATTATATCAGATATATAGTGTAATTAAACATAATATTGTCCCCCAAAATATCCCCCTATCTACTTGGGCTATTATGATTTTTTATTTACCAACTTCAAAACTAAGGTTCTAAACAATCATAGAACCGCCCTCATGCCCTCTTTTCGCAAAATGACATTTACAGAACATGAATTTAACAGGGATAGTTCGGTTTTTAGAAAATTAATATCCCAACGAGCAAAATCATTCTTACGCAGTTTTGCATGGAAGTGTGACGGTCTTTAAAATACCAGAATAACACCGTGGGGGACCGTGCCACGAACCTCGGTGATCGACATGGCTTTATTTTGGTTGGATACTTTTCTCACCTGCAATAATCAATTTCGTATCTTTCGTATCTTTCGTATCTTTCGTATCTTTCGTATCTTTCGTATCTTTCGTACGCAAGCACGCTTCAAAACCTATATCTTAGTCTTTTTCCACTTGGTTCGCGGAGTCTCGCCAGCGGCTTTCAAGACAAGGTATGCTGTTGTGGTGAGGTGGCCGTTGATACGGCGCAACCCGTGCAGCACATCCAAATGCAAGTTACTGCTTTCAATGCTGTCTGATTGGCCAGACCCAATGCGATCTATGTGTGTCGCTATGGAGCCTGCTTCGATCTCACGCACGTTTGCCTTGGCATCATAAAGCTGTTTGGCAAGGTCAGGATCGTAGGTGAGGAAGGTGTTGACAGCAAGGTCGAAGTTCAAACAAACGCTTTCATGTAGATCATTGATTTCGGCCATGCCTTCACTGGAAAAATTAATGTGGCGGGACGCTTTTTTGCGGGCCAAAACCAGCAGGTCGCAGTCAACGATATCGCCGATGTGTTCCATGTTTGTGATAAAGGCCAGAAGGTCTTGGGCTTGTTGGCTTTCTTGTTGGGAAAGCTGATGCTGCATAGTTTGTGCCATATAAATTTTGATGGCGTCAAAAAGCGTATCAAGCCCTTCATCCAAATCACTGGTTGTGGTCTGAAGTTTGGTGTCGCCCGATTGTAGGATCGGGGCGACGTTGCGCACCATCGTTTGGGCAATATCGGCCATGCGCAAGGCTTCGCGTTTGGCGCAGGCAAGTGCGATGGAAGGTGTCTCGTGGGCGGAGGCGTCCAGATACTTGGGTTGCACTTCGTCCACGTTGGTTGCATCGTCTGATACCGACGCTGTTGCAAGGCCAATCCAGATCCTCGTACCAAGAATGCCGATCACGGCTACGGCCATATTTAATACAAAGTGAAGCAGCAGTGGCAGGGCCTTGGCATCAAAGCCAAATTGGGGCAGGGGCCATGTCAGTAAGATGATAATGGCCGCGATAGCGACACCAAAAAGTCGTACGTAAAAGTTGGCCACAAGCGGAACTCGGGCGGCTGCACTGGATTGCCAATGGGCTATCACGGGCAACAAGCCACTGCCGATATTGGCCCCAAGTACCATGAAGAGGCTCGCTTGAGGATCAATAACGCTGACCTCTGCAAGGCCAACTATCAACAAGATCACTGCAAGGCTAGAATGTGCCAGGTACGAAATAAGGGCCCCTAAAATCAAAACAAGGAACGGCTGTTTGGCGAGAATATTTAAGATCGTCGTGAAATCCTCTAGCTGACTAATCCGCAAGGCGGTAGCCCCGATAAGCGACAGTCCTAATAAGACCAAACCGATCCCCATGGTCGATTTGAACAAGCCAATCGTGCGCGGTATCGCGGCAGATTGGCCACCGAAATACCCCACGGCGATCAGCAATGGCGCAACAGCCGTGATCTTTTGAGATGCGATAAGCGCTGCTATGGATGTGCCAACGTCAGCACCTAATATGGTGATGAAAGCTGTTGCTGCGTTGATTACACCCTGTGCCGCAAACGTCGCTGAAATCATGGCTGTGGCGGCGCTGCTTTGAAGCAGCACTGCAACCAGTAGCCCTGCGACAAATGTCGGGAGGACCCGTCCCTCGGTGCGACTAGCGAGACGTTTAAGGCTGGTTCCAAACGCTCGCATCATTCCGTTGCGTACTTGCCGCAATCCGAAAAGCAATAGACCGATTGCCCCGACAAGTTCGATGATTAAGAGCATTGATATTCCTGCTTTCTAAGAGAGATATTGTTAGTTCGACAACCCAAGTGTCGTCAATTTTTGAGCGCATAGATTTAAGCTATGCCAGCAATTTGATGCTTGTTATCATTTGTCTGACAGCTCCCTCAGGGGCGCTGTAAAATATAGTCCGGTTGAATACCTGATAATGCAATAGGCGCTTCCACATCATTGCCAGCAAAGAAACCATACCCAGC
>Ga0308012_10000717_pt1 | contig 19142 bp, 30 predicted proteins | sample Neamet179_FD_203133 | JGI IMG/M metagenome (GOLD analysis project Ga0308012, IMG submission 203133) | Marine microbial communities from water near the shore, Antarctic Ocean - #179 | ecosystem: Environmental > Aquatic > Marine > Unclassified | place: Southern Ocean | collected 2014-07-25 | reverse complement strand
TCGGGTCCCAAGAGTTAAATTGAGCGTCGTAAATAACACCGCATACAGTGTCGGGGTAGCGAGGCGAACTTACTCTATTCATTACACTGTAGCCCACGGCTAATTGGCCAGCTAAAGGCTCTCCACGAGCCTCGAAGTACAAATTGGTGGCCAAACATAATATTGCTGCACTAATCATCTTTTAACACTCCTTGTATAAGGGCCTGACGTTTACTGTTTATTTTTTCGTAAAGATTACGAGACTGAATGCAGTTAGAACAACTACCCTGCTTCCTTTTTAACATCTTATCACATTGCAAAAAAGACACTTTTAAAGCGCGTAATTCAATCAAGAATTCAATCTCTTTTTCTTCCCATGTGTACTGCTCTTGGTGAGAATTACTGGCTTTAGATTTAGCTGCCAAAAACTTTGCACTTCCAAAATGGTATGCAATCCGTGGCTTAAATATTAAACTCATCATTACTTCCTTATAATTAACGTAACCAACTCTTGGTGTCTTCCTTGAGTACTTGTCCTGCAATGTCTATCTTACTGCGTAAAGCCTGCAAAATCTTTTCATCAATCGTGTTAGGCGAGACCAAATCGATGTAGGTCACTTTATTAGTCTGACCAATTCGATGCGCACGGTCCTCGGACTGTAGTCTTATCTCCAAGTCGTAGCTGTTGCTGTAATAGATCACCGTTGTTGCCGCCGTCAACGTGATGCCATAACCGCCTGTTCGAGGCTGGCCCACAAAGAACCGCAAAGGGTTTTCCATATCTTGGAAGTCATTAACAATCTCTTGCCTGTCGTCTTGCTCCGTATCACCATAGTACGTGGCCACCGAATCAGGGCCAAAACGCTCACTTAGTTCTTTTGATATCTGCAAGATGTCATGCGTATAGGTAGCCCATATGATGGCCTTACCTTGCATCTCATCGACAAGGCTTAATAACTCGTTTAGGCGATTGTTCTTTATCAACTGTATAGGCCCATCATCAGGCATTAGATGTCCACAACATATCTGTTGCAGGCGCATGATCTGAGTCAATACACTAGCCGTTGTAGCAAGCTCACCACTGTCTAGTTTAGCCAATGCAAGCTTCTTCATTTGGCGGTATAACTTATCTTGTTCAGGCGTTAGCTCAACGTCTCGACGAGTATAAACTTTTGGTGGTAAGTCCAAGCAGTCTACCTTTAACACGCGATTGCTAAAACACTCTAACTTCTCAGATAACTCGTCTAGCCGACGATAACCCATCACTTGTTGGAAGCTTCGGTGCCCCATGGTCCGCTGTTGGATATTTGCATACCGTCCCTGAAACGCATAAAAACTATTAAAACCTAGCGACTTTTCTGCAAGAAACCCACACTGACTAAATAAATCCATAGGACTTTTAGTAATAGGTGACCCCGTCAATATACGGCGGTATTTAGACCGCCTTTGCAGCGACATAATGTTCTTGGTCCGTGCAGCCTTACGATTCTTTATTGTCGTAGACTCGTCAACCACGATCATATTAGCAGGGTTCTGATATAGGAAAGCTGTGGCGGCATCAGTGCCTCTACTGGTAGAGAACGCCTCAACGTTCATAACAAATATCTTTAAGAACGACTCTTTACTGACAATAAACTCTGTTAATTCTTCTTCAAACTTCTTTGTTTTAGAGGGTGTCCAGCGACATATCTGACGCGGTATACGCTTGGGCAAGTGGATGGGTATCTCACCCTTTACCCAGTTGTCGTACACCCCTTTGGGCGCTATAATCAGCACCGCTTTAAGCTTTTCGGCTTCCCATAAGATAGCCATCGTATCTATAGCTACCTTGGTTTTACCCGTTCCCATCTCCATGAATAGTGCGTAGTACTCCGCGGACCACGATTCTTCTAATGCAACTCGCTGGTGGTCATACGGTGTCGTCTCGTATTGATAGTTCTGCATAATTGTCCTCTTTTTCTAATAACTGCTTGACATGTAAGTCGTGTAGGATATAAGATATTATCTGCATTTGTCAAGGCCCGAAAGGAGCCTTTAATAACGAAGGAGAAAGTAGTATGGAAGACTTAGCAAAATTAATGGAGGCGGACTTTGAAGCAACGAAAGCCACCTCTGTTGAACGATTGGACCAAACTGGACTGACTTCAGTAGCAGGCTTGGCCCGCCAAATCAGAGACAAAGAAGGATCTATTGAGGCGCTTGAGAAATCACTCAAGGAGTCGAAGAAAGACCTTCAGAAACTCACCGATGAAGAGATGCCTGCAATGCTTGCAGAAATAGGTATAGCTTCTTTCACCTTAGAAGACGGTTCGACCGTTGAGGTCAAACAAACGTATGGTGCATCTATACTAGTACAAAACCGTCCCTCCGCTTTTGAGTGGTTACGAGACCACCATCATGATGACATCATTAAGAATACAGTCTTGTGTCAGTTCGGTCGTGGTGAGGATGATCAAGCCAGTGCATTTTCTGCGTTTGCAGAGAGCAAGGGTTTTATACCTCAACAGAAGACTGAAGTTCATCCACAGACCCTACGGGCATTTGTGAAAGAACGATGTGAAGCAGGTGAGGAGTTCCCCATGGAGTTGTTTGGGGCTTGGGTAGGTCAACGCGCAGTAATCAAAAAAGGGAAGTAAACATGTCACAAAATAAAGAAGTCGCAGCAAAGAAGTCCACTGAGTTAGCAGCATTTGATCCATCTATGTTCGAGGCCGATGCGGGTCAGGGCATGGAAAACATGGGGCAGGATGATTTAGCATTACCCTTCCTAAAAGTGTTGTCGGGTAACGATCCCATCTTGGATGAAAACGAAGTCGCCCGTAAAGGTGACATATACAACACCGTCACAGGTATGGTGTACAAAGGTAAAGATGGCATTAGCGTAATCCCCTGCGCTTATCAACGTCGCTTTATTCAATGGGCCCCTCGTGGTTCTGGCAACGGTGCGCCGACTGCTATTTATGAGCCGGGCGAAGTACGTCCTGAAACTCAACGCTCCACTGAAGACAACAAAGATTATGTCGCAGACGGCAGCGGTGAATACATCGAAGAAACGCATCAGCACTTCGTGATCCTATTAGGTGACGATGGTGCTTTTGAGACGGCTTTGATCGCCATGAAATCTACGCAGCTAAAGAAGTCGCGTAAGTGGAACAGCATCATGGCCTCACGGTCCATGCAAGGTGCAAAGGGTCCATTTACTCCACCACGCTTCTCACACATCTATCACCTCAAGACCACACAAGAGGAAAACTCTAAAGGGTCATGGCACGGTTGGGAGATGTCCTGTGAGGGCCCCATTGCTGAAGCAGGACTATACGTTCGCGCCAAAGCTTTTGCTGACAGCATCACCACGGGTGACGTTGTTGTTAAACATACGGATGACGATGGCGTAAGCGGTAAAGCAGAACCGTTCTAAGCTAACGCAGTACTATGGGTGGGGCATGAAGCCCTGCCCTTTTTCGTATGGGGGCAAGCAATGTCATTAGACAAGTTTATGGCCATCTTTGATGGTCTGAAGGAAGCGCACGGTTACTTCAAGATAGAAAAAACGAGTGCAAGCGGCAAGGCTCAAGGCAAGGCTGGCGTTCTTCGCGAACCACAGACCAAGCAGCTTTGGGAAAACCATCTGTTAGGCACTGGAAATGGTCTGGGCATCATACCGATCAATGAAGACAACTGTTGCAAATGGGGCTGTATCGACATAGACCAGTACCCACTCGATCATAAGTTGCTGGTGGATAAAGTCCGCCGCATGAAATTACCCCTCGTTATATGCCGATCTAAATCGGGCGGGGCACACTGCTTTCTATTCACCTCGGAGTGGATCGAAGCTAAAGATATGCAGAGAGCTTTAAAGGCGATGGCCGCAGCATTGGGCTATGGCGAGAGCGAGATATTCCCAAAGCAGATCAAGCTGCATTTGGACAGAGGTGATGTGGGTAACTTCCTTAATCTACCTTACTACGACCATGAGGAAGGTTTGCGCTACGCATTCCTAGACGATGGCACCTCGGCAACATTAGACGAGTTTGTAGAGTTGTATACTAAGTTTGTTCAGAACCCTGAAGAAGCCCTAAAGCTGCAAGTAATTGGTGGCAAAGAAACCAAACTCTTGCAAGATGGACCGCCGTGCTTACAGATAATTTGTACGGATGGTATCAGTGAGGGGGGTCGTAACAATGGCTTGTTTAACATTGGGGTTTACTTACGCAAGGCTTTTCCTGATAGCTGGCAGGCTGAGATACTCAAGTACAACATGGAGTATCTTGCGCCACCGCTTCCGTTAAACGAAGTGAACATCGTGGCCAAGCAGCTTGAGCGAAAAGAATATGCTTATAAGTGCAGCGACTCACCTATCAATTCACACTGTAACAAAGACCTATGCCGTACTCGAAAGTTTGGTGTTGGTGCTGCAGTGTCAGGTGCTAGTGTAGCTAACCTTCGCAAGTATAACTCTACGCCTCCCGTGTGGTTTATGGACGTGAATGGCGAACCATTAGAGATGGACACTGAAGCGTTGATGAATCAGATGACGTTCCAAAAGGCTTGCATGGAGCAGTTAAACTTGATGCCTCGCTCAGTTGCGAAGCAGCAATGGGAAAGCCGCATCAGTACGCTGTTGAATGAGATGAAGGATAACGAGAGTGCCATCATTGAAGTTGCAGTAGATGCCAGCACTAGCGGTCAGTTCTATGATTACCTTGAAGAGTTCTGTCGCCACCTACAGGTTGCACAGGACAAAGAAGAGATATTACTGCGTCGCCCTTGGACTGACGAAGACCAAGGCATTACTTACTTTAGACTGAAAGACTTTGAGAACTTCTTGAAGAAGAATAAGTTCTTTGAGTACAAGTCTCACCGCATCGCGCAGCGACTGCGTGACATCAATGGATCAAGTGTTGTATTGAAGATCAAAGGCCGCGCTGTACGCGTATGGCAGATCCCTTCGTTTGACACGTCTGACATTGACATAGAAACACCGAAGTTCGGTAACGACTATAAGGCACCTTTCTAATGGTAGAAGATATCACAGGACCAGAATACGGCAGGCGTCGTAACGCAGAGATCGTCATGATGATTGACGAGCGCCTTATGACGATGACCGCAGTGGCCAAATGGTTTGGCATCTCGAAGCAGAGAGTTCAGCAAATTTACAGGAAGGAGAAGTCTAAAGATGTTTAGAATATTTGGACCTCCCGGCACAGGTAAAACAACCACCCTGCTCAACATGGTGGACGAAGCGTTAGAGAAGGGCACTCACCCACACTCAATCGCCTTCCTAGCCTTCACACGTAAAGCCGCAAACGAAGCTCGAGACCGAGCAGCCGAACGCTTTAACCTAGACCCTAAGACGGATCTAATACATTTTCGCACACTACATTCTCTTGCGCTGACTATGACAGACATACGCTCAGAGCAGGTGATGCAGGAGTCTAACTTCAGAGAACTGAGCCGATCAATCGGTGTCAAGCTAGGTGGCAACAAAGCCTCTAACTTTGATGATGACATCCCCTCAATGGTGGCAAGCAACGATCCTGTCCTTGGACTGATCAACTTGGCTAGACTTAGGAAAGTATCTTTGAGAGAGCAGTACAACATCAGCAACATCGAGCAAGATTGGAACACCGTTAACTACGTTGATAAATGTCTGAAGAAATATAAAGACACCATGAACTTATACGACTTCACCGACATGCTGTCAGAGTTTGCTAAAGGTGCTGAATACTACTGCCCACACTTTGACCTGTGCTTCTTAGATGAGGCGCAAGACTTGAGCCCGCTGCAGTGGGAGATCGCTCACGCTATCGATGCTAAATCCACGCGCATGTATTGTGCGGGGGATGATGACCAAGCCATCTATCGATGGGCGGGTGCGGATGTTGATCAGTTTATTAATTTGCCCGGCAGTTCAGAAACCCTGTCACAATCTTATCGAATCCCTCAGTCCGTACACAGCCTTGCCGAAAACGTTGTGCGTCGTATTGCACGTCGATACCCAAAGCGGTACGAGCCTAAAGAAGAAGCAGGCAAGGTCACGCGCATCAGCACCATCGCTGCGCTAGATATGTCCAAAGGGTCATGGCTCATCTTGTCACAGGCTGGCTACCATCTGCAGCCTGTTGCACTTGAACTAAAGTCTAGTGGTTACCTCTTTAACTATCGCGGCCATCGCAGCATCAGTGAGAAGTTATCTGACGCGGTCAACAGTTGGGAACAACTGCGACAGGGCAAAGCCGTCTCAGGTGAATCCGCTCGAAGGGTTTACAGTTTAATGTCCACAGGGGAGCGAGTCACAAGAGGCTATAAAAAGCTCACAGGGCTTGCTGACGACGAGTTTGTAACACTGCCTATATTGGTGGAGAGTTACGGATTAAAAGCCGACGACAGCATGATCTGGTCCGAGGCGATGGACAAACTGCCTGACATGGATAGAGCCTACATCACGGCTCTTCTAAGACGAGGCGGAAAGTTTAATGGCATACCTCGCATTACAGCGTCCACGATCCACGGATCAAAAGGTGGTGAGGCGGATAACGTCGTACTGTTCACGGACCTTAGTCCAGCAGCCGATAACGAAATGCGCATCAACCCTGATGACATGCATCGCGTGTTCTATGTAGGGGTTACGCGAACCAAGCAGAACTTATATATTGTTGAGGCCGAAGACGCCACAAGGAGTTATGATTTATGACTATGAGAAAAATGAGTTGGGATGAGTGGAAGAAAGAAAAGACTAAAGAGATGGAGTCTGATCCGATGTTCTCATTTAACACAGACGTTAAGCCTGCTAAAGGTTTAAAAGCAGATGGATTTAACGATGCCATTATGGGGATCGTACAACGCTGTGGCCAAGACGACGTGGTCCTATACGACACTGATAAAGTAATTGAAGGCTTGATGAAGGGTGACGGGATGTCCTATGAAGAGGCTGTCGAATACTTTGAGTTTAATATACTAGGGGCTTGGGTAGGTGATGGCACTCCCGCATTCTTTTCTCGCGCAAGTTACGAAGAGTTAAAAGAAGAAGTAGGCGATGATTTAGGGGACTTGTTATGAGTTTACAAATGGCGATGTTCGCTAGTAAAAACGAATGGGTTCCACCTTTGGAACTGCCCGACATCACGGGTGCATCAAAGATTGCAATTGATGTTGAGACTCGAGACCCCAACCTAAAAAGAAACGGGCCCGGCTGGCCAACAGGTGACGGCGAAGTCGTAGGCTACGCAATAGCCGTAGATGGCTGGTCCACGTATATTCCTATACGACATTTTGGCGGTGGTAACCTTGACGAGAAGATCGTCAACCGCTGGCTCAAGAAAGTATTCGAGTGCCCCGCCGATAAGATCATGCACAATGCGCAGTACGACTTGGGCTGGATCAAACAGATGGGCTTCACGGTCAATGGACGCATCATCGATACCATGATCATTGCCTCATTGCTTGACGAGAACCGTTTTAGTTACAGTTTGAATGCGCTGGCCTACGATCTGCTGAACAAGACCAAGTCAGAGAAAGGTCTAAACGCTGCCGCCCAAGAGTTCGGTGTCGATCCCAAAGCTGAAATGTGGAAGATGCCCGCGATGTATGTCGGACCATATGCTGAAGCAGACGCGGAGTTGACCCTTGAACTCTGGAACTATTTTTCCGTTAAGCTGACACAAGAGGACTTGTGGGGCGTCGCTAATCTCGAGTTGGATCTGTTGCCATGTCTCGTGGACATGACCATGCGCGGTGTCCGCGTCGACGTTAACCGAGTTGAGCGTACTAGGGATAGCCTTCTTAAACGGGAGGTCGAGGTCATGAAGGAGTTGAAGCGCGTCGCTGGCACGGGCGTGGAAATCTGGGCTGCGCAGTCTCTGGCAAAGTCCTTCGACAACCTCGGAATCGATTACCCAAAGACTCAAAAGGGCGCACCTAGTTTCACTAAACTCTTTCTCCAAGAGCATAGTCACCCCGTTGCAAAGCTCATCGTTGAGGCTCGGAATCTGAACAAGACATCCGGCACCTTCATCAACTCCATCATGAAGCACTGTCACGCTGATGGCCGAATACATTCCCATATTAATCAACTCCGTTCCGATGATGGTGGTACCGTTTCAGGCCGCATCTCTATGCGCAACCCTAACTTGCAACAGATTCCAGCCCGCGATCCAATCTTCGGGCCCATGATACGCTCGTTGTTTCTCCCAGAGGAGAACGAGAAGTGGGCGGCCATTGACTTCTCGCAACAAGAACCGCGCATCTTGGTCCATTATGCGCATGTCTATGGCAAAACGCGAGGCATAGAACTAGAGGGTGCGTCTGAATTTGTGCAGGCATACAATGAAAAGCCCGAGACGGACTTCCATAGTTTAGTTGCCGAGATGGCCAGCATTCCCAGAAAACAAGCCAAGACCATTAACCTTGGTTTGATTTACGGTATGGGTGTAAACAAAATGTCAGAAGAATTGGACATCGATGTCGATGAGGCCAAAGCTTTGGTCAAGCAGTATCATGCCCGTGTACCTTTCGTTAAAGGTTTGATGAGCGGTGTTATGAACCGCCTCAATGACAAAACGTCAGGGGGTGCGCTGCGCTCACTGGAAGGTCGTAAGTGTCGATTCGATTCGTGGGAGCCCGACACGTTTGCAATGAACAAGGCGCTGCCATTTAAGGAGGCTGTGGCTGCTTACGGTCCGACCACTAGACTTAAGCGGGCCTTTACTTACAAGGCCTTAAACAGGCTTATACAAGCTTCTGCTGCGGACATGACCAAGAAGGCCATGGTGCAGTTATACAAGCTAGGTAAGCTACCCTTGTTGCAGATCCACGATGAGCTTGCCATGTCCGTTACGAACTTAGAAGAAGCACAAGAGATAGCCAAGGTTATGGAGAATGCTGTGCCGCTAGAAGTGCCCAATGTGTGTGATATAGAAATGGGACCGTCATGGGGTGAAGCTAAATAAGTTTGACACGTATGCGATAGTATGCGATAAAGTGTTCTCAACTAACACGGAGAACGTTATGAGAATCAAAATTGACCAGTGGGAAGTGCTGAGAGCTTTAGAGCTTTACTTCAAAACCGAATACAATGTGGACTGTGATTTAGTCGAAGGACTTGATACATGGCCTGTCATTGATTACCAACAAAGGATATTAGTTAAAAAGAAGCATAAGAACGGCAGGGTAGTGAAGAACGAAAACGGTTATGACGAAATTGACTACTCTAAAACTACGCACAAAAAAGCGTCGATCGAGTGGTCCGAGTTTGATGCAATCACTCTTTTCTTACCTGCAAAAAGCTAATATCCTTTAAGCAATAAAAACAAGCCCGCGCTCCTTGGATCGCGGGTTTTTTGTGTGTATAACCTTGCTTTCTTGCATATGTTCCTATAATATCTTACACAATTGGAGAGTAAATAATGGACACAACACGTTGGAAAAGTATTCTCGTACCTCGCGAAGTGTATGAGGAGATTAAAACCTTGTCAAAAACTGAAGGCCGAACAATCGGCGGGCAATTACGCTTAGTTTTTGATTGGTACAAAGAATCTCAAGGAGAAAACGGTGACGTTAGAAAACCTAGAGGAAGAACAAGGGGAAATACAGAAAAGGCTAAGTAATAATACTTGCCCCAACTGTAGAAAACCGCTTAAAATGTTAGAGCATACGGAAAAATCAACAATACGAGAATGCAAATCATGCTTGTTAACGATTGTAGATGTAGCACCATCATTAAAACCAAATTAATTGTATGCGATAAAGTATTGCTTGTCTTATATTGCCGTGTATAATGTAACCGAACGTTTAAAAACGTGCTCCGTAGTTAGTAAAAACCTTTCCCCCCTATACCAAATCGATTGCCCTCGAGGGGGGGACTTTTTCATCTGGAGAAAAGTATGGACAAAATATTTGTTAACGGCCTCATGGCTAAAAAGCCTAAAGACCAAGCACCTGATTGGGTGAAGTGCAACATCAGCATCAAGCGCGAAGAACTAATCGCGTGGCTAGGTGCAGAAACTAAAGAGTGGATCAACGTCCAAGTCTGCGAGAGCAGAGGTGGCAAGTGGTATGCCGAAGTCGATACTTGGGAACCCACTCCACGTAACAACCCTGCACCAGCAGCGACCCCACCAGCACGAGGCGCGGGCCTTGGACCTTCCGATAGCGGAGAGTTTGGTAAAGATGACATCCCCTTTTAACAAAGGCAAGGAACAAGATCAGGCCGAAGACGATTTCTTTGAAGCGGCTCGCTTGTCGTTAATCATGTTAGAAGAATTTGAAGCGCGAGGCCTCAACACAGGGGCCGCTATCGGCGGTGCCCTAACTCAGATCCTCACCCACCTTATCGATGTGTCTCCTGATATCCCATCAGCTATGACAGTACTGTCCGCCAGCCTCAACAATGCATCCTTCCAAACCGACAGCCTAAGCGTAGTACCCCTTCAAGACGAAGATGTCGTCCATTAAAAAACCCGCTATCCGAAGAAGGCGGGTTTGGGGTTTAGGTTGCAGATAAAACCTTATAAGCTTCGTAAGATTTAGTCACAACCGTATGTGACGTACATACTTCATCGTAAATTTCAGGTGCTTTTCGGTAAGCCTGACGTGTAGCCATATACACCTTACGATCAGCAAGATAAATCGCGTAAAGAGAATCAACAGCCGATTGCTCTTTAAGACTTCTTCGGTTAGCGGGGGCATCTAACTCGGGGTTAACCAAAGTCGATCTCAAGATCCGATAGATATCTTGGAAGCAATGCCCATGCGGCTTTTGGAAGTTACCTTGCCCGCCGAGAGAATACATTCGAGTATAAGGTCCATAAGCAAATTGCACATGGTGAGCCACTTCGTGGGCCACGACCGCAAACAATACTGATTCAGGCGTTGCAGCCTGCTTTCGTTCCCCTATTACAGGGTCAGCTTTGTAAGCAGAGTATTCGTTTAAAAATAAACCACCACGATGGTAATTCGCAATGTCTATTGAAATACCCTCGTCTTCATAAGCATAGCTGCGCTGGCTTTTCTTTTTAATGACCACATGAAGAGGTTTCCAAAACGCTTTCTTTTTTAGAAAACCAATCTCATGCTTTGGTTTGTTGAGTTCAGTCATGCACCGCTTGACCATCTTCAACACCATCACTCGATCGGCGACCGTCACATTTTTCCCACGTTTACACGTAACTTTATAAGTCATATTTTTTTCCGTAATCAAATTGTAAAAGAGCAAGAGGGTCTTGCCGCGACCCTCGGTCGGCTGGAAAATTCCAACCGATATGCTATTGTATCACATATCACAGGGTATGTCAAGTCCCATTTTATCGCATAACCACGTGTGACGGGGGCTGCAGCCTGTTTTTGTTGTGATTACTAAACAACTTGCTCTAATTAATGTATTGTGTCAAAATACAAATGAGTCGGAGTACGCGGCTCGACGACCAAGCGTCACTTGGAATCTAGGAGAATATTTATGATTACAGCAAACAATCCAGCAAACGATGTTTACGAATACGAGTCGGAAATCATCGACACTCGATCCGATCTGTTTTGGGAACTGCAAACCACGGGCTCGGTTTTTATTAACCGATGTGAAGTGTCTACTTTTGAACTGTTAGAAAATGTTTCTGACGACGATAAAGCTGACGTGTTCTCGATGCTGATCACAGGCAACGACGATGTCAAAAGCCACGCTATTGACCTGCTCATGCATTCGTTCGTCAATACTTACGATGACTATGCCATTTTAAGGCATTACATCGATTCATTAACCGACATTTAGGAGGCAACGATGTCGTTTAAAAAAGAAATTGAAACCCTCGAAGAGATGGTAAAAACCGCCAAAGATAATTACTGGCTTTATCACAGTTTAGTTGAGCAGAATTTTTTCGGTGATGAAACGCATGAAAAAGAATTACTGCTAAAACACGCTAAACAAGGCCAAGTCATTGTCGCCTTGATGGAAGCCCTTGATCAATACAAACAATATGAGCAGGTGTGCAAATGAGCATACGATTGATCGGCATCGACTATAAACTCCGTCATGAAGGCATTAAAGAAGATGACATCACACGAGAGGTGTCTTCTAAATTTGATTTTAAGTTTGAAGGCACGTCCGAAAGTATTGTTCCCGCGATGCCATTTTACGACGACGATTTTAGCATCGGTTTAATTGTTGGCCCTTCAGGCAGTGGTAAATCCACCTTGCTAAAAAACTTTGGTGACGCTGATCAATTGGAGTGGGAGCACGATAAAGCCATCGTGTCTCACTTCGATAGTGCCATCGATGCCCAAGATCGGCTCACGGCTGTCGGACTAAGCAGCATACCTGCATGGTTTAGGCCGCACCATATCCTTTCGACAGGCGAGCAGTATCGAGCTAATGTGGCGCGATCGTTAAAAGACGGCGCGGTAATCGATGAGTTTACCAGCGTAGTAGATCGCAGTGTTGCTAAATCGTGCTCCACGGCGCTTAATCGATACATCAAAGCCAAAGGTGTAAAGAACGTGGTCTTTGCCTCATGTCATTACGACATCATCGAATGGCTTGAGCCCGATTGGGTGTTCGACACCTTTACGGGAGAGTATCTCCCAAGGGGGTCACTTCGGCGACCCGAAATTAAGTTGGATCTCCTACCTTGTGGGTCAGAGGCGTGGGCAATGTTCCGCAACCATCACTATCTCTCAGGAGACCTTAATAAAAGTGCTCGACACTGGTTATGTGTGTGGGGAGCAGTTGCCGTTGGTTTTACCTCGGTGTTAGCGATGCCCAGTGGAACCCTAGTCAACGCGTTTAGGGGCCATCGGACCGTGGTGCTTCCTGACTACCAAGGCTTGGGCATTGGCGTTCGCATGAGTGACGCCATTGGGGAGATATACGTTAGGGAAGGCAAACGATACTTTAGTAAGACCACCCACCCTCGTATGGGTGAGTATCGAAATAAGTCAGACAAGTGGAAGGCCACGTCTAAAAACATGAAAAAACGCGGGAGTTCAGGTGCCAACACTATGTTGGGATGGGAACCTCGGACCGTCTTTTCTTATTCGCATGAATATAAAGGAGAATAACAATGATTGAAAAATACGCTAACCAATTAGGGTGGACTGACTGTGAACCGCACGAAATTGTAAAAGAAGTCTCGAAGATCACCCTCGAAGTCAAAGCCATGCATTCTGAAAAGGATGAATCGGTCAAGATGAACTTCCAAGTAGGTGGGTTCTCGGCCCACTGCATTAATAATTACGCTCAGAAATGGATCATAACGTCATTAGACGACGCCACTGTATTCCGCATCCGTTACAGTAAGGCTAAACAAACGTGGTGCGACAAATATGGACGCCGATACGAATTATCAGATGCGCCTCATAAATTTTACGATTACAATTTTTAAGGAAAAAAAACCATGCAACAACCGCACGGCAACACTGGCAATCAACACGCCATCAAAACAGTCAAAAAAACCTCAACAGTCGTCTTACGCTGTACATCGGAAGAAAAATCCAAATGGGTTAGATGTGCAAACGGAAAAAAATTGTCTCAGTGGGTTACCGAAACTTTAAATAAAGGATCAATGCGATGAATAAAAATCTAATTTCAATCGACGAAGTCTGCGCCATCGTCAACTGCTCTGCACCCACCATTTATCGGCGGATAAAAGATAATAAGTTTCCCGCCGCGAAAAAAGTGCCAGCCATCAAAGTGCGCGGCCCTCGAACCATACATCGATGGGACAGAAAGCAAGTGATGAAGTGGTTACTTGAAGGGAACGAAAAAAAATGGACAAAAAATCGCATTGCAATCGGGGCCTACGTTGATAGCGAATCAATCATCGCGGACGCCGAACAACGTATCGCGCCACCCGTTCGTCACGATATCGATTGGAACATGGCAGCAATCGCCAGTGGCCTCGTCTGTCTGATCGTCTACGTTTATTTTTTAACTTAGGTAGGTGGCTCACCAACCACGGCACGAGACTAGGACTCTCGAGGGGATAGCTGTGGCTAGTGAGCCAAGTTTTGAGTATAGCGCATCGCGGCTCGGGGAACATATTAAACGCCGTTTGTGTATATAGGAGCTGAAAATAAAAATAAAAGTTTTCTCTTCATATAGGCGTAACCAGTGTAACCATGTAACTTTGCTATCTCATCCCTGTGTATATAGGGTTCTCAGAGGTAACACAAGTATCAAACCAATATGTAACGTACAATAAGTTTATGTAACCTTAAATGCAAAAGTGCGTTAAGCGGGTCTGAGATTTTTTTCTTTAAAAAATATTTCTGAAGCTGCATATACAGAAGGGGCTTTTTAGGCCAAAATGATAGGGTAAGTCACTCTAACTAACTGGAATAGTAATGCCTACAAAAGAAACATCCAAGTTCGTCCCCGAAGTCGTCAAAAAGACACGTGGTCGGCCCAAGTCCACTAAAAACCAACCTCTGACTCGAAAACAAGAACTGTTCGTCAAAGAATTGGTCTCTAAAGACGGCCAGATCACTATGCGAGAAGCTGCTATCAATGCTGGCTACCCAGCTAGTTCTGCTCACACTCGAGCGTATGAACTAACAAATCACCATATCAGTCCCCATGTTGTTTATGCCATTAAATCTTATAGACAAGAACTAGATGAAAAGTTTGGCGTCACCTACCAGCGTCATTTACGTGATCTGCAATCGATTAGAGATTTGGCACTAACCAATGGTGCGTATTCAGCAGCAGTGCAAGCTGAATATCGCAGAGGCATGGCGCAGGGCGACATCTACGTCAGCAAATCTGAAATAAGAACTGGCACTATCGACAGCATGAATAAAGACGAAGTTATGAAAGCACTTCAGGAAATCAAGGAATCTTATGCGCCCATCACTATCGACGTTACTCCCGAAAGACCGAACAATTCCTCGAACCGCAACAAAGCTAGAAAGCGACTTGTGGAAAGTGATGAAATTAGCACTGGCGAAGAGTCCGAGAACTTGGAAAACGACTCGGATTGAGACGTGGGCTATGCCCGGCGTCCCCGATGTTTTAGCTTGTGATGAACAAGGCCGTTTCCATTTTATAGAATTGAAAGCCACCAAAGGAAATGCGGTAGACTTGCGACCACATCAAGTTGCGTGGCTAAGTAACTACGGCTATGCTAGCGTTTGGGTGTTGGTCAGGAAAGCTGCGACTAAAACTCAGCCTCAAAAGATTTACCTTTACCACGGTAGTTCTGCTATGGATCTAAAAATGGAAGGGTTAAAGGTTGAGCCTATTTATTATGCCGAGGGGGACTTTGATTGGGATGCGATATTAAGTTTGATATCTCCCATACAATAGTATAAAGTTGTATAGGTCAGCGGGCAAAGCTGGCCTAACTAATTGGAGTACTTATGTTACATCGAGAATTAAACACCATTGAAGAGCTTGAGTTTGTTGAGTGGGCAAATGATAACTACCAAGCAAATCAACCAATTGACCGAGAGCTTTGGCATCCCGTAATCGTTCAGCGTTGTGATGAGATCAATGATCTACATTACACTCGCCGCAACCAAGAGGTGATCGATAGGGCCTTAAGCCGCATATTTACTGACGTTCTTAAGCGTGATTTGAAAGGCATTGAAGAAATCCTTAAGTGGATACCTAAGCACCGCTTACTAAGGTATATTGATTCTGAAACCGCAGCCGATCATTTGGTGCGAGTGTCTAACCCACTTGAGGTGCAATCGTGAAAACAGTCCTGCACGTTAACCAGCACAACATTCGAGCCAATAACAAAGGCGCGGATCTACCTGTATTGACTGTCAAAGATTATCGCCAGAATAGAAAATGTAATGAAGCGGTATTGAAAGACGACAACGGCATCATCATTGCAAGGCTTGTTTACAGTCCAAACAAACCTTTATCGTGTGGAGCCAAGGTGTGGCTCGAAACTGAACTTAACGTAGAAACTTTGGAGAGTTAAAATATGTTCTTTTTGTTTAAGATGTTTGCCCAATTAAAGCACGGCCCTGCCGCTGTCAAAGAGTTTGAAGAGCAGCAAAGACGGCCCTCTTTAAAGCAGCAATGGCGACCAAAGCAGAAAATAGCTAGACGTAGAAAATAGCCTGATTAAAAATTCCCCTTGCCCACTTCGGTGGGCTTTTTAATGCGCGTTTGCATTGTAGTTACAATACATCTATAATCTTTTAGTCGGCGGGCAAAGCTGGCCTTATTAACTAATTGGAGTAACGTTATGATGGATATCATGATAGTTGGTAAAAAGCGTAAAGATGGGAAGTATAAGGTTAAAACCTACTTCCAAGGTGCGCCAAACATGTTTGGTGGGCGCGACCATGGGCAGTGTTTCACTGGTCTAAAAACCCCTGAAAAGGTGTTTGCTTTATTAAATCACCCTGCTTTAGGAACAGCGTCCAATATGGATGCGTTCTATGCTTTGGAGGGCAACGGCGATGTGTAACACTTGCTCAACTAAATGCACGACTAAAGTCACCCAATATGTCCCACGAGGTTACGGGTATAAAGAGGTCGTTATGGATTGTGGTAACACGGGCTATAACGGCGATGAACTGCGATGCGAGCGGTGCGAGAACATCAAGCCATGGTATATCTGCGAATGCGGATCTGACATTAGCGAGTATGACTGCCCGAGGGGCTGCGGAGAGCAATGATGACTAATTTAACTTTGGCGTTAAAAAATAAAGACTATATGGCGTTTGATGACGCCACGTTGTTGCAGATAGCCGCGTTATTGGCTGAGTCTTCTAATAAGATCCAAACGTGGGCTTTTATCCAATCATGTTTAAACGAGTTGGTGGAGGCCCATGAAGAGGGTTTGACTGAGCAGATAGCTCAACAGGAACAAGACGAATTGTTTTACTAAACTAATTTGGAGTAACTTATGGAAATGTTAAAAAATGTGCGGGCATCTGACCTTGTTTTAGATCGGACTTTTAACCCCGCCGAAAGTCCAGATGTCGAGACTTTAAACAATGATTACCTTGCGGAATCCTGCGGATTGATTCCCGACTTTTTTGCTGATGCTTGTTTGATGCTAGAACTTGATGGCGATACTATCGATTTTAAAAATCCAAAATCAACTGAACTGGATCATATTGCCGAGACTATGAATACTATCTATGGAAGCGGTGGCTTTTACGATGGCTTTGGTGGCTCAATCGATGAGGATGGCTGTTATGTTAGCAAGTATTCTGAGGAGGAGCCCATGCCCCCATTTGCTCGATTCCGTTATGATCATTATGTTTGCTATGTTTACGATTGCGCCGTGACTGTCTTGTTTGATTTAGAGACTCGCCAAACTATTATTGGCCGCTTCGACTAGCCACTAGCCCCACTATACTAGCCCGCCATGTGCGGGCTTTTTTATGCGCGTTTACTTTGTCTCACAAATCATTTATTATATCTGTGTCGGCGGGCAAAGCCGACTAAAACTAACTATTTTGGAGTAACGTATGAAATTTATTAATACAGACCATCAGGCTGGTAATGATCATTGGGAATTGCGCGATGGCGATAATCAACCCGTTGAAATAGGGCGTATTGTTGAAAGTTCGCGCCGTCACTTAAACCCCGAAGAGGATCAACGATCCTTTCAATTAGAAGGCGGAACCTGCCCTCAACGTCCTAGCAGTAGTGGCAAGGTCAATGGCTTTTGGGTAGAGGATAGGGCTAGCGGTAACCCTGTCACTAATGGCGAATATTATCCCCAAGTGTTTGGTTTAGAATGGCATCAAGTATCTAAACCTGAGACTAAACCTGAGACCGAACCTGAGTCACCGAGCGGCCAGTTAATAGGCGTAATAATAACGGCGATGATCAATGATGGCATTAAAGCCGCGATAGGTGACCTGATTAAACTTGAGATCGACAAATTGCGGGAGGAGCTTGTGACCTCTATTGAGAACCTTGAAAACATTTTAGAGGATCAAGCCAGCGAATATTTAATTGCTGATGAACACGATTATGTGGAGTCAGACGATTTGGAGGATGCCATCAATTCTGAACTCGATTCTAGGTCATGGGATATCGACGATCATTCAAGCGAAATACAAGACCTAATGACTACTAGCCTTCAATCCGAAGTTCAAACCATTGTTCAGGATATGGTTCGAGAACGTGCTTTTATTGTCTCTTTAAATACAGAGTAAAGCTTAAGCATAACTAAACAGCCCGCCCCGTGCGGGCTTTTTTATGCGTGCTCGATTGTACTTTGTCTCACAAATCATTTATGATAACTTTGTTGGCGGGCAATGCTGACACAAACTAACTGTCTGGAGTGTTTAAAATGAACAATAGATTACTTAACGAACTGCAAAAACATCAACCCGAGCGGCCTTTAATAGAGCGTCACAATATAGAGCGGCAATTTGTGCCAGCCTATGTCGAAGCGTTAACACTGGCAACTTGTGCCCTTGTTATTATCGCGGGTATAACTTGGGGTGCTTTATAATGCTTAAGCTCATTTCTATCAGTGCAGCCTCGAAAACCCGTGGCATCGCCACTACTTATAGAGCAGGCGCGGGCGATCAATTTGGCACTTGTCCGAAAACGTGCGAGCTCAACCCCTCGGGCACTGGATCAAGTGAGATCGATCATCTATATTTTGATGCGCTGTTGGCTGCAGTGCCTAAAAAAGGCGCGGCCTTTACCTACTGCCATTTTGATTACGTTGATTGGTCTAATAAGGCCTTGCCACTATCGCCTATTAAAACTGTCGTTAACTATTCCGCGCCGTCTCTTTATTCTGCAGCTGAATCAATGCGCGACGGCGTCGCCGCGTGTGTAGTGGTTGCGCCTGACTACTGGCAAGCGGGCAATTCAAACAACTACGGCGGCCATCACGAGGGCCCTAGTATAATTGCGAGCGATAGTATTAAGGTTGTGCGATGTCCTGCAGAGTATAACGACCGCTTTAGCTGTGATGATTGTGGAGGCCGCGACAATAAACCTTTATGTGCCCGAGGTGATCGATCATACATTATTGGCTTTACCTCGCACGGTACGGGTAAAAAGGCTGCACTAGATCCAGATCAACAGAAGGGATGCTATGCCGCATATCATCACGTCGCGCTGGCATGGAAGGCCACTAGTCGCATTGATACCGATGAGACCGACAGCGACAAGTTAACAAGGTTTGCCGCTTCGCTTCGCACTGGCTCAGTACTTCGCCACCACGTCGCTGGTGACATAG
>Ga0308012_10000715_pt1 | contig 19149 bp, 18 predicted proteins | sample Neamet179_FD_203133 | JGI IMG/M metagenome (GOLD analysis project Ga0308012, IMG submission 203133) | Marine microbial communities from water near the shore, Antarctic Ocean - #179 | ecosystem: Environmental > Aquatic > Marine > Unclassified | place: Southern Ocean | collected 2014-07-25 | reverse complement strand
CAGCGAGCGGCTCTACGACCTGCCAACTCAGTGCTAGACAACCTTGCTCTGCGAGAAGCTGGGCTACCTGAACTACCTGATTTTCGCGAATCACTTCCCCAAGTATTAGGGAAAATATTATGAGAAATTCTCTACGGATAGCGGTTAGTTCACCTAATCCCAGCGCGTCTCAACGCCTGATTGACACGGCGGGTTTTCTGGCGTTGGAGTGGGCAGCTCCTTTCGCTGAAGTCGTTATGGCTGATGATGGAGACATAGTAGTGTCGGGCGAAGTAAGGGCGATCGGAGGGATTCTCCGGATGCCTGCAAGCGAGAGTAAACGGCTATCGGAGTCTTTAATCGAATTAAGCGTAGAGGCTCCACTGGAACTCATCGAAGATGGAAAAGGCAATTGGGATATTGACCCGGAGCTATCTAATTGGGCCCTACTTAGAGCTGTTCTCAGAGCATCGTCATTTACCCCATCCACAGCCGAAGGCGCTGCTATAAGCAGTTTGATCAAAGCTAAATTAGATCCGCCACAAGAAAAAGAGAAATTATTGGCGACTGCGGATCTTTGGGCAAAAGAAATAGTTGACCTGGCGATTAGCGACATCGCAACGGTAGACCCTAACCGAATACGCAGCTGGCTCACCGAGCAGGCAGCTGAGTTGGAAAGAACCACAAGCATTCATCAAATACTTCGATCTAGGTATGACGACGACATTCGACGCGTAATCTCCCAATGATGAGTTCAGTCACGACGAGCATAGTAATTGTGGCATATGGAAAAAAAATGTTAACAGACAGGCTTCTACGCTCAATAAAAAAATGTACGCCAGAAAAACATGAAGTTATCGTAATCGATAATGCATCGCCTGATGACACTAGCGAGTGGGTGATTTCTCAGTTCCCAGAAGTCAGATTAATCAAGTCACCCGTAAACCTAGGTTATGGACGAGGGGCCAACTTAGGAGTCCAATCTTCGAGAGGCAAACAAGTAGTGATTATGAATTCTGACATAATCGTTACTGAAAACTGGTTGCGTCCACTGTTGAAAGCTCTCGAAAATCCTTCAGTCGTAATCGCATCGCCTGTTTACTTCGACACAGAAATGACTCTTACTGAGGCTGGAACAGAACTTACCGAAGATGGCCATGTCCACGCCCACAGGATACCGTCGAGGACTGTTCGTCGTGTTGATCACATATCCGCCGCTTGTTGGGCCATAGATAAAGACTGGTTTGATCGAATAGGCGGGTTTGATGGCGCGTATGGGTTCGGATATTACGAGGATGTGGATCTAGCAACGCTCGCAGCGGCTCAGAATCATTCCGTGGTAGCAGTTCCGCAATCTCAAGTGATTCATGAAGTTGGTGGATCTTTCCACAATGATCTAGTTGCAGAGCTTTCCCATAGAAACCATAAGAGACTTTCAACTCGCTGGTCGTGGCTTCTGCGTGACCATCCTCGGATTTCCAATTTTAGAGCGGAAACAACGAGGTGTCATGGGCGCATAGCAATCGTGGATAATGATGTTGAATCTGAGTTCGTCTCATCGCTTTGTGCCCTTAATCTTTCTGTCGTAATAGTCGCTAATGTTGACGATCTAAAGATCCGCTGTAGTAGAGATGATGTAGTGGTGTCTGAATCCTTTCCCTCAAATATTGAGCAACTGAAACTTGCGGCTCCGCGCGCCGTTCACTGCAATCAGGCTGGGGTATGGGATGCACTATTAGAGGCTGGTATCGCAGCGAACTCGACCCCACCTAGGTTGCGGTTCAAGCTACTCAACTCCGTTCGAGACAACCAATGGTAGCTAAGACTGAAAGACAAAGAGTAAAAGTATGAACGGCGACGAAGAGAAAATCAGTGCTATGGGCCACCTTGAGAATGCCCGTCAGCACCTCAGTAATCATAGCCAACTTGGTCGGATCCGAAGGTTTAAATCGTCGGGAGCTAGCGCTATGAATGTCGCTAGTGAGCTAGCTGCTGCCATAGAACAATTAGCGGAGAGCCAGAAACAATTCGCAGAGAGCCAGAAACAATTCGCAGAGAGCCAGAAACAATTCGCAGAGAGCGAGAAACAACACAGCGAAAAAAAATATCAAATCTATTTAGAAAGATTTGAGAAGATAGAAGTTCAGACTCAAGTTCTAGATGAAGCTACGGCTCGCCTCGAAATAGTTACAGCTGGAGATGAACAGTTAATTGATGATCTTGGTGCTGCGCTCGAAGAGCTACAAGTTGATCTGCTTCGGCTCACTCGGTTACAAGAGCTAATAAGCGAGCAGCTGAAACCAGAAAAAAGATGAAAAAAATCGGGATAGCCCAAGGCATTCCAGATGGCCTTGCCGAAGCGTTGACGAGCCGCTACCAGGGTGAGGTCGAACAAGTAAGCTCTAGAAGTCAGAACATAGGATATGAATTTGTAGTCTCTTACGATGACCTACCAGTCCCTTCGGGTGTAGCCATCCGACGATACGTAACACACATAGACGCTGTATCGCCGGAATGGTCTGTAGTGGCTGCTCGGCATTTACTCCCGGAAGCAGCGAGGAGGGGCACTCCTTCGCCGCTTTGCGCACCGCTGCCAGTGGAGTCCAAAAAAAACTGCTCACAAGGTGCTGCTTCAGTCGCCGTGCTTCACGGTAAATGGGCAAGCGAAATATCTTTGCGATTAAAGTCACATGGTATCGATAACGAAGAGGTTGCTGAGGCGGGCGCTTCTTTGCTCGTTGTCGATGGATCTTCAGAAGGGTCGGGCGTCTACCGAATAAGATTCCCAATGGCTGCTGAGATTCCAGTAATCGGCTTAGTCTCAAACTCCTGTGCCACAGACACAATTCGTCACCAGTCGAATGGACTACTAGCTAGTAGTGCCGAAGAAATAGTTTTACTTGCTAGCGAGTTACTCAGAAACAGGCCTGAGCTTAAAAGATTGGGCTTTGAAGCAAGAGCAACTGTAGCTGAGGCTTCATGGGGACGAGTAGCCCGAGCCTTGCTGCAACAAGGAAGAGTCGGCTATCCCGAGCTAGAGCAGCTCGGCAGTGCAGCCAAATACCATCGTTGGGTAGAGAGGCTCGGCCACGCTGCAGAATGGAAAGATGGGCAGTTACTCGAACATATTGAAGGATTAGCTATGCGGCAACTGAACGGCAGCAGGCAAATCGGCTTAAAAATGCGAGAAGGTCTAAGGAAAAAAATGCTAGAAAGGCTCATCGGTAAGGCCGACTCTAATTAAGTCCTGATTTGGGCTACCTTGCGAAGTAATGAATCGTGCTCGTTTAAGAAGAAAGCGTTTAAATCGCGACCGGCTTATTCTTTTCTTTTTGGGTACGTTAACTCTTGTTGTAGCATCGGCGACAACAATAATTGGCTTGTCTGTCTGGAAGCTAAGCAGCGTCGACCGGCTGAGCCTCCACGCGTCATTGACTGCTGCCCAACCGCGTCAGATAACTGCCGATGATGTAATTATCTCAAACAACCAGGTCGTTGCAGGAAGTAATGAACAGCAGATAATGAAAGAGAAAGAAGAATCAGATGAGTTTCTTGCATCTTGGACAGGGGGAGAGTCACAAAATTATTTACTAGTTGGCTCGGACAGCATAGAGGGCATTCAAGATGGCGATGCGATACTCGCTGGACGAGAAGCGTCTCTCGACAATCACTTAGCAGATACGATAATGATCCTTCGCCTACGCGAAGATGGAACCGCTGCAATAGTTTCGGTGCCTAGAGATTTACTTGTTGTTGTAGCAGGATCTGAAGAACTGGCAAAAATAAACTCCGCCTACAACTTTGATCTAGATAACAAAGACAGAGCAGCGCGACTAATCGCAACTATTGAAAACCACTTAAAAATAGGGCTCCAACATTTCGTTGAAATTAATCTCGATGGCTTCAGAAAACTCGTTGATGCAATCGGAGGAGTAAATGTCTGCTTCGAAAGGCCAACCCGAGACCGCAACGTGAATGATAGTGGCAACCAAAATCAAGGTGGCACAGGTTTCGCCGTCGACGCTGGTGAGCACAGATTGCAAGGCGAGGAGGCTTTAGCATTTGTTCGAAGCCGTAGACTTCTAAGTCAAACTGATGCTGGAACTTGGGAACGGATAGGAGTTTGGAATGATCTAGAAAGAAATAGTCGCCAACAACAATTTCTCTTCGAAGCCCTTCAACAAGCCCTCAAGACGATCTCAAGAAGCCCGACTGCGTTCTGGAGCGCTCTGAATATTTTTTCAACGAATGTAAAAACGTCAAACACTTTTAGTGTATTTGACGATGGAGTTGCTCTTTCTCGGCGCTTTCGAACTGTTGATTTTGAGCGCGACCTCGAACGCTACGCGCTTCAGTTTGAAGATATTAATAGTGACGGGATTCAGGGGTTAAGTCTCAAAAAAAATAACCACAACTCACGAGTCCTTCAAGTGTTTGATGGAGTCCGGTGGGGTGCAGTTACCGAAAACAGAGTTTATGTAACTGTAGAAGGTTCCGAGGCTGTTCAAGTCGCCGAAAGACTATCTGAATTAGGATTTCAGTCAGACACAGGAACCAGTTATACAGGCGTGGCATCACGAATCGTGTATGGCTTTGGCGGAGAAAAAGCGGCGGCACTCTTGGCAAGCCATTTTGTAACTGAAATTGATATGTTGTCCAAGCCTGATCTATCGGGTAATAAACTAAAGCTTGAAGTAGGTCAAAAATTACCGGAATTGCGACAACAATACAGAAAAGTTTTCCTTCCAAACCCAATTCAGAACGAAGACAAAACGACACAAGAAACCCAGCGTGTTCCTGTGCCTGAAGTACTTGGATTGTGTGGAAAGAATTAGATATGAGAAAGCTTGAATATCAACTACTATGTCGATAATGCATCATCGATCGTCGAGGACTGTAGCCAAGTCCATCTGGCTGCAATCAACTGAAATAGTTAGAGAGCTATGGCAAAGCAGATAACAATTATTGGTACTGGATATGTAGGGCTTACGACCGGAGCCTGTCTGGCCTATCTCGGCCACCAAGTAGTCTGTATTGACACAAACGTAGAGAAAATAGCTCAACTGAATTCAGGAATATGTCCGATTTACGAAAAAGGCCTTCCGGAGTTATTAACTAAGGGTTTGGAAAATGAGAGGCTGTCATTTTCTGACACCGCAGATCCGGAGCTACTTCAAAACGAATTTATTTTTCTTTGTCTACCGACCCCACAAGCTGAAGACGGCAGGGCTGAACTGTCATCTGTCTACGAAGTAGCAGAAAGTCTGAAATCCTCTTTAAGTTCTAAAGCGATCGTGGTAAATAAGTCGACTGTCCCAGTAGGGACATGCAAAGTGATCTCACAAATAATAGGAAGAGAAGATATAGATATTGTTTCAAATCCTGAGTTCCTGCGCGAGGGATCAGCAATCGAAGATTTCCTGAAGCCGGATCGAATAATAATCGGAGCGAACGCGATAGAGGCGAGCAACAGAGTAGCCGAACTGTATTCCAATTTGGAATCCCCAATCATTCAAGTCGATTGTGAATCTGCCGAGACAGTTAAGTATGCGACAAACTCGTTTCTTGCCATGAAGGTATCTTTCGTGAACGCGTTGGCAGCAGTCTGTGAGGCAGTGGGAGCGGACATAGATTCGGTTGCCAAAGGGCTTGGGACAGATAACCGTATTGGGTCGAAGTTCTTGCAGCCTGGACCCGGATGGGGAGGTTCTTGTTTCCCCAAGGATATGCAGGCGCTAGTTCGCCTAGCATCAGATTCAGGCTATAAATTTGAGCTTTTGGAAGCAGTGGTAGACGCAAACGCTCAGCAATTTAAACGAATAGCAGAGAAAGTAGAAAAAGCTGTTGGCAAACCGCTTGAAGGAGTGCACGTAGCTGTCCTGGGTTTGACATTCAAGGCTGGTACCGACGATATCCGAAACTCTCCTGCCATTGCCGTTTCGCACCTAATGTCGGAACTCGGCGCTCAATTGAACTTTTATGACCCGTTAGTCGAATCACTTCCAGAGGGATTATCAGATGGGATTGTTCATGACTCCGCAGAGAAAGCAGTTACTAGTACTGAAGTGATCGTCATATTGACAGAATGGCCTGAGTTCAAAGACTTGGACTGGATCAAATTTCAACGGATTGCAAAGGCACCTAAGATAGTGGATGCCCGAAATTTACTGAATCCACAGACCTTAAGAGACATAGGTTTTGAGTACACGAGCCTTGGACGTAAATAAGTGAGTTTAAACACTAGAGAAGCACTGGTGTCTTTTCTCGGGAGTGCATAGAGCCATGGCTGCTGAGATACGCGTTTTGATGACCGTTGAAGCCGCATGGCATACCGTCCCTGGAGGAACTGCTCGAGTAGCTCTCGACTTAGCTTCAGCGCTTGAAAAGCGGCCGGATATTCAGGTTCAAGGACTCGCTGCGATGCACCGAAAAAAAGCACCAAGAGATTGGCGCCCATCCATTAATGTGACGCATCACAAGCTACCACGCCTACTTTTGTACGAAGCTTGGTCTAGATCGCCGTGGCCAAAAGCAAAATGTTCAAATAGGGCAGACCTTATTCACTCAACTACGATCATCACCCCACCTGCGAGTGCGATTCCGTTGGTTGTCAACGTACATGATTTGGCGTTCAGGAAATTTCCCGATCGTTTTCCAAAACGTGCGCGCCGACTATTCGAGCGGTCATGGAAAAGGGTACTAGAAAGAGCTGACGCGGTACTTTCTCCGTCAAAAGCAACGTCAGATGACCTTAGAGCTGACGGCCTCGACCATGACAGATTGCATCTAGTTCCTCTTGGACATAACCCCATAGAAGTAAGCGAAATAGCGCAAGCTTTAACATCTAAAAAATTCGGTATTGGCGAACGGTTTATTTTGGCTGCTGGAACTTTAGAACCCAGGAAAAATATTCCTAACCTGCTGAAAGCATTTGAAAAAATAGTTCATGAGACAGAATCTCAGTTAGTGCTTGCTGGGCCCATTGGGTGGGGTGTCTCCCTTAGGGAACTTCTTGGGTCGGTGTCAAAAGCAGCACAGGATCAAATAATTGTTACCGGCGCCGTTACTAGAGATGAGCTAGCCGCGTTGTATTCCGGTGCAAGTGCCTTTTGCTACCCCAGTTTTTTGGAAGGTTTTGGTCTCCCAGTTCTAGAAGCCATGTCATATGGCACACCCGTAGTGACCTCGAAAGGCCGATCGACAGAAGAGGTCTCTGGATTCGCAGCGCTGACAGTAGATCCATTATCAGTCAACGAAATAGCAGAGGCCTTGAAGATGGTGCTAACTGATGCATCGGTTGCCAAAGAACTAGGAGAGCTTGGACGAGCGCGGGCAAAACTGTTCACATGGGAAGCTGCAGCAGCTTCAACAGTTGACGTTTATAGGAGTCTCCTATGACTGATGTGACCGTAAACCTTATGTGGCTTCGCCCTGGATTGACTGGAGGGTCGGAGAATTTCGCAATTAATTTGCTCAAAGCGATAGCCGAACATAAGCCGCAAGTACATATTGAAATTGTTGCTCCATCAAACGTTTTTGAGGCGTATCCATTTCTATCTGCTGACTTTGAAACCAAGATTACAAAAGTCCAGTCGAGTCGTGTCAGGCGAGTTGTCTCAGAGAATTTAATGTTCAGAAATCACGTATCAAGTTCAATGGTTCATCACATGGGCGGTACTGCTGCCAGAACTTTCAGAGATACAAAGTCAGTAACGACAATCTATGATCTTCAGTTTTTGGAATACCCAGAAAACTTTTCAATACCTAAAAAACTTTTCTTGAGCAGGGCCGTCCCTGCTGCAATCAAACGCAGCAATGTTATTTGTGTAACAAGCAAATTTGTGGCGGACTCTTTGCTAACTCGGTTTGACATTTCCGAAAACTCGATAAGAATCATAAAGCCCTCAATTACTGCTCCGCCAAGTGCTAAAGGTAAGAGTGGAATTAAGACACCATTTGTTCTGTTCCCTGCCGTAACTTGGCCACATAAGGGTCACAAATTCTTAATTAAGGTAATGGAGCTAACCGAGCCGGATGTGACGCTAGTTCTGACAGGCAGCAAAGGCCAGGCTCATTCGGAAGTGATGCAGTGCATTAGGAACTCGAAAGCCACGAATCGCATCGTGCATTTAGGAAGCGTCAGTCCAACAAAGCTTGAAGCTCTCTATGCAGATGCCCTTGCGCTCGTATTTCCCTCTGAATACGAGGGTTTCGGCCAGCCGCTTATTGAAGCGATGGCACGTGGTTGCCCAGTTATATCCAGTGACAAGGGCGCAATCCCGGAAACAGTCGGAAATGGGGGGGTAACTCTTCCCAAAGATGAATTAATCTGGGCAGAAGAAATCTCTCAGCTAAAAAACAAATCACATCGAGAAAATCTAATAGAACGAGGGTTATTACGGTCTAAGCAATTTACTGCTACTGAGGCGGCAGCTAGTCAAGTAGCCGTTTACAACTCCATGATTGCTCTCTAAGGCTTGGTTATGCGAGTTCTCGTATTATGTCCGCACTTTGAACCAGACACAGCGCCTACAGGCCATGTGATGACGCGACTCGTCGAAGAGTTAGGAAAGCGAGAACACGATGTCCATGTGATTACATCTTTACCTTGGTACAAAACTCATTCGGTTGACTCACAATGGACTGGCCGCTTGGTTAGAAAAAAGACCACGTTGTGGGGCTCAATCACAAGATTACATCCGATGACTTCGGCGAAAAAAAACAATTTAGTAGCGCGCGCTTTGGCATTCGGAATGTTCAGTATGTTCTCGGCGTTGGCAGGAGTAGCTCGAAAGCGATGCGATGTGATTTTAGTGATGAGTCCGCCGCTTACACTTGGGCTGGCTGGCTGGCTTGCTGCTTTGCGACACCGAGCCCCATTGGTACTCAACATTCAAGATATTCATCCAGAGGCAGCTGTGGCAACAGGCTCTATCTCTAATCCAAAAATTATCTCGATGCTTGAGGCGCTCGAATCTTTTAGCTACAAAAAAGCTGATGCGATTACCGCACTTTCTGATGACCTCCGCCTCAATATAGCTAACCGGATTGAACACCCAGACAAGGTAAAAATTATCCCAAACTTCGTTGACACTGATTGGATATATCCAGACTCTAAGTTCAATAATTACAGAACGGCATTAGGGCTAACCGATGAAGTAGTCGTCATGTATGCGGGTAATCTTGGATATTCGCAACCAATAGAAATTGTCATTGACACAGCGCGAAAATTACAGCACCGTCAAGAGATAGTTTTTGTAATTAACGGAGAAGGAAGCCGACGAGTAGAGCTTGAAACAAAAGCTGCGGGACTCAAAAATATACGATTTGTAGATTTTTCACCTCATGAAGATCTCAATGAAGTACTCGCCGCAGCAGATATTCATCTCATTTTGTTAAAACCGGGATTAGGGACTGTGAGTGTGCCATCGAAGTTGTATTCGATTTTGGCCGCTGGGCGCCCAGTGCTAGCGAGCGTGGACACGGGCACCGAGATAGATCTTGTTGTATCTAGAACTGGTGCAGGTCGGAGCGTCTCATCCAACGATAATGGCTTATTTGCGGAAACTTTAATAGCTCTGGCTGATGATCCAGTTGGCCGTGACGCTGCTGGCAAAGCAGGTAGAAAGTTCGCTGAAGAATGGTTATCGGCAGATTCGGTCGCTCAAAGTTATGACGAATTATTCGAAGAACTGCTTTTTTCGGAAGTAAATAGAAAAAAGAATTTCAGAAGAAAACTATAACAAGGGTCAAGAAAGCGGAACCGGCCCTTTCATGCGGTAACTTGACGAGTCGTATGGCCAGATCTGCAGCAGCCAAAAAAGTCGCTAAAGCGGCAAGCACCGGAGCGGGCGGTAAAAGCGCGCTCTCAGACCGCAATTTTCTGTTTCCAGGGGCGATGGTCCTGGTGGCCCTTTTAGGCATTGTCCTGATATTCATAGCGCGAGACCAACGTTATGATTTAGCTCCCCACGGCGATCCAACCACAGCCGACCATTGGCACTCTGCTTACAACGTTTACGTATGTGATGAAATCAGTCCATCCACGTACGTTAATGATTCAGACGATGATAGGACCGGTATCCATACACACGGAGATGGGTTGATTCATATCCATCCATTCCTAAGTACTGTGACGGGCCAATACGCAACACTTGGTGCTTTTATGAACGAGAGCGAACTAGTGTTTGATGATTCCAAAATTCAATTACCCATCGGTACTGTGCTCGACGAAAATAACTTCAAGTGTGGCGATGATGAAGAGAATGCTGAGTTGCGGGTACTTAAGTGGAATACTCTCGACGCAGAAACGTCGACTGAGTATGTGACTGATTTAAGTGACGTGCGTTTCAACGCTGACGGGCAACTATTCACTTTTGCGATGGTTTCGCCTTCGATGAAGAGTTCTGATATTCCTCGCCCAGATGATAGTTACCTTAAGAGTTATACGACTTTACCGAATGAGCAGCAACCAATCGGCGAAGACGGAAGCGGCTCTACAGGTCCTACTCTCCCTGCCGGCGAGCTCCCTGCTACCGAAGAACCTTCTGATTCTGAGCCACCCGAGTCAGAAGAGCCGTCGGAAGGTTAAATAGCGTTGAAAGCGCTGCTGCTAGTAGGGGGATTTGGAACGAGACTTCGTCCTTTGACCGTGTCGACGCCTAAACAACTCCTGCCGATAGCGGGGAAACCCATGATCGAATGGGTTGTTGAACGACTCGTGAATCACGGTGTCGAAGAGTTGATTCTGTCTCTTGGTTACAAGTCAGACGCTTTTATTGATGCCTATCCGACAGGAAAAATTCTTGGACTGCCTTTTAAGATAGCGATTGAGCCGGAACCTCGCGGAACTGCTGGAGCAATTCGTTTTTGTGCCGAGACAGTTGAGCTAGATAAGACGTTCTTGGTGCTGAATGGTGATGTGCTTACAGACCTAGACACATCATCGTTGATGGCGTTCCACAGGCAGAGTGGTGGGCTAGCGACAATAGCTATGCAAACAGTAGAAAACCCATCGCGTTATGGCGTCGTCTCGACTTCTGACATAGGACAGGTCCTGGACTTCGTTGAGAAGCCGGCACTTGGAACAGAACCTTCAAATAATATTAACGCCGGTACATATGTCATGGAACCAGGGGTATTGGAAAGAATTCCTGCTAACACTGCGGTTTCCATCGAACGTGAAACATTTCCTCAGTTAGCCGCAGATGGCGAATTGTACGCCATGTCAGCGGACTCTTACTGGCTTGATACCGGTACACCCGAGCAATTTTTGGAGGCAAATATTGATGCTCTTCGTAGCTCATCTACACTAGAGACAGACAACGCGATGAATTGCTCTGTGTCAGATACAGCTCTAGTCGTCGAGTCAATCCTTGGCCGAGGTTCAGAGTTGCAAGCGGGCGTATCGGTTAATAGTTCCGTCCTGTTTAGCCAATGCATAATCGAGAGAGATGCATCGGTAACACGGTCTATTCTAGCGGACAATGTAAGAGTAGGAGAAGGAGCAATTCTCGAAGATTGTGTGGTGGCCGCAGGCCAAGTGATCCCAAAGAATGCACATCTTAAGAACAAGAAAGTTCCGGAATAGAATCACTGATGATTGTTAACGGAATAAATCTTCCGATGGATCACGAATAACTTCTTCTCGCACTGAACCTTCCCGCAGCCAAGACGGGTTAATGCCTCTAACGATTGCTACTGGAACTCCATCTGCTTTACCGCATACTAAATCAGCAGCTGCAGAAATCTCATCAGCTACACAAACCTCTGTAACCATTAGCTCTCTTCCTAGAGAGTCAGTGCTACCCCTTAGGTCAACCACAGCAGAGATTCCTGCGCATCCGATGGCGACGTCTGTGAGACCTCTGCGCCACGGGCGCCCGAAAGTATCTGAGATGATTATCGCTACCTCAATGTCAGAGGTGCCTCTGATCCGATCACGAATTTTTCGAGCTGAACGGTCGCTATCATCGGGAAGCAGTGCTGCCTGTCCACGTTCTACGTTAGATAGGTCGATTCCGGCATTGGCGCATACAAAACCGTGCTTAGTTTCGCTAATTATGAGGTCTCCTCGTCTGCGTAAAATACGTACAGACTCCCGTTCAACCAATGGCTTATGAGAGAGCGGGTTGGTTGGGTCAATAGCGACCATCGCTCCTTCAGCTTTTGAAACAATTTTTTGTGTCACGACTAAGACGTCTCCGGTCTTAAGTCCTTGTGGCCCTGCTTTGCATGCTTCAGCAATTAATACTCCAAGATCTACGTCATCTGTAATCTCTGGAATTCCGTGGATTGGAAAAATTTGGAGTGTCATGATTTCTAGGCTCCTGTTAATGGTGGATTGATTGCGTTTATAGCGGATAGAGCCACCTGTGCAGCTTTTGAGATATCAGACATGACAGTATTAGCTACGACGGCTTTTATTCCAAGATTACTAATTTTAGTTGATAAGTGTTTATCTGCGATATCGAGAAGAAGCGCCGAAGAAAAAGACTGATACAACGATGCAACTCCAAGAGCAGATGGTTCATGCCCTAGCTCTGAAAGCATTCGATCGGCGGGGCCTTTAAGCGCTACACCCCCGATTATTGGAGAGACAGCTACTACTCGTTCCCTGTTCTGGACTAGTGCCTCGCGAATTCCTGGTATTGCTAGGAGCGGACCGATCGAAACAATTGGGTTGGAAGGCGCAATCACAATGTGACTCGCTTCATTAATGGCTTCTAAAACTCCTGGCGCAGGAATAGCATCGCTAGCGCCATCAAATCGCACGGCATTAATTGCGACGTCATGTTGGCGCGCGACGAAGTAGTCCTGGAAATCTATGTCGCCTTCCCCCTCGACAGTCAATCGAGTGCGAACTGGATGATTAGTGACTGGCAGCAAATTTACTTCGATTTCCCATGCAGCCGATACCTCCTTGGTGACCTCAGCTAGAGTTGCCCCTTCTGAAAGCCGCTGCGTGCGATAAAGGTGTAGCGCGAGATCCAGGTCTCCGAGGCTAAACCAAGTTTGTCCGTTGTAACGTTCGAGCTCACTCATTACACGCCAACTCTCGCCTTTCTGACCCCATCCCGTTTCTGGGTTGACTTGTTCGGCAAGAGTGTAAGTAACTGTGTCTATGTCGGGGCTAATAGCCAGGCCATGTAGTCGAAAGTCGTCTGCGACATTGATGATCGCTGTGATTGAGTCAGGCGGATGTATCTTTGAGAGACCGCGCAAAAACTTTGCCGCCCCGACGCCACCTGACATCACAACAGTTTTAGACATATGTACTGGATCCTAACTGGGCCTTTTCTGAACAAGTATTCGATTGATAAAGCTTTCAAGCCTATTTGTAATCGAATCCCAGTTGTAGCGGCTGCTGCCGAAGGCCTTTCCGGCTCGTCCGAGCGTGTTTCTCAGATCTGAATCGTCTAAGAGTCGGCTAAGAGCAGACTCAAACTCGAGGTAACTTCCGTAGGTGAGACCGCCAGAACTATCAATTATGTGCCCGTTTGTCGCCCCGCAGTATTTGTTTACAAGTACGGGCTTACTAGCTGCCCATGCTTCAAAAATGACTAGTGAAAAAGATTCCATAGCAGAGGGGTTGATGAGAAGGTCCGCTCCTCTTAGCAGACCCCATTTTGTGTAATCATTTGCATTTTCGACAACACAGATCTCGTGGTCTGAGGGAATTTGAGCATTATTTTCGCCGACGAGTACAAGCTGGTAGTTCGTCCCTGTTTCGGTGCAATAATTTTTCCAGAATTGTGCGAGAGAAACGGTTCCTTTGGCATGTTCAATTCGTCCAATGCAGATGATGTATGGGCGACTAGGGTCTAAGCCCGCTTCTATTTGAGCTTCTAATGAGTTGCCTTGTTTCACATCGATGCCCCAGCCCAGAACAGTTTGCGGGAGGTGAGCGATGGGGTGAACGCTCTCGAGAAGTTTCCGCTCAGCGGCACATCCGTATATGAGTCCCAGGGTTGAAGAAAGCATTTCTCGCACTCTTGAAAGGCGAAGGAATGGCTCATCATGTGCTGCGGGCACCACTACTGAGCGTTGAGCAACTGTCGGCAGCACGGCAATTGTGGACCAGAAAAGGTATGGTCCAAAAATTATTAAGTCCGCCTCACTATTAGCAACACCATCTCTTAGCGCAGTGCTAACAGGTCCTTGATGATGAAAAAACGCATCTTGTGTTGCGGCATCAATGGAGCTTGGCGATTGTTTGACTTTTTCGTTGAGTTCTGACCAGGCGGGACTTCTGCCTGAGTCGACAAGGTATTTTTTTATCGCGAGCTTCCCAACATGAGATATTCCAGGCTCCTCAGCGTTAGACCAGGTCAAAGACGAAGACGCACAAGTAGCGTGAACAGTGATGTCCCAGCCCAGTGTTTCAGCTAGTTGTGAGGCAGTTGTTCCAAGGGCATTTTCGGCACCGCCTCGCGATCCATATCGTGGAATGACAAAATCAATTTTCATAGTCGCTCATTGAGTTGATAGCTGAAAAAAATTTAGATGCGGTATGACTTTCTGAAAAAATTGCTGCTCTTTGTTCACCCGCAGCGATCATCGCCTTAGATAGATTTTGATCAGTCATGACACGTTCGATAGCCGTAGCGACCATAGTCGGAGATTTATTATCGATTAACAAACCTGCGCTCCCGAGAGTCTCGGGAACTGCCGCAGCGTTGTACGCGATGACAGGAAGTCCCAGCTTCATGGCTTCAAGAAGCGGGACTCCGAAACCTTCGTGGTCACTCAAACAACAGAAGACTTGCGCCGAAAGATATTCTTTGGCTAGTTGAGTCTCGGTTACGCGACCTGTGAAAGTTACAACATCTTCCAGTGCTAGTTGGCTTACTAATTTAGTTAGATAGGAGTAGTAGCTGGCGAAACTCGTGTCACCGACGAATCTGACTTTAACGTTGGGAATCTTCGTTCGTAAAAGAGCTGCTGCAGCAATAATGTCTTGGAAAGCTTTATTTGGGGCTATCCGACCTACGAAAAGTATTGTTGGATCATCTGAAGGTTTCACCACCGACAATGGTTTATTGATACGGATGGGCAGTGGCACAACTGACGTGTTGGTCAGCCCGAGCCTGTTTAGTGTCGATGCGTTATAGGAACTGTCACATATTGCTATTTGAGCGCGTTCGGCTAATTGTTTGAGTTCACGTTCTGCACGCAGTAGGTCGCCTGCTAGAGCACCATCCCAGCTAATTAATTGTTCAGGTGGAGTGAAGTTATGGAAAATTAGAGCGAGTGGCTCAGCTCTATCTAATATGAACTGGGCGCAAGTTGAAGCCTGCGCCACGTGGTATAGAAGGAGAGTGTTTTTCGAATGGTGAGTTAGTCCTTCCAGCTCATCAAAGGAATGAGTGAGGCTTTGAGTTTCATTGTTCTCAACACCTACGAATATTTTTGATTGAATATTTTTTTCTAGAAGCTTCTCGCGAAGCCAAAGCGTGTAATCGCCGATGGCATCTCCTTGAATCAGGGTAGGCACAAATTGGTGTACTGAATCCCAAATCATGTTGAGCCCATCAAGTCGACAAACTCTTTGGTGAATTGATTCGATGTTGTTTCACGATTGAAGCAAGCTGCACGTTTTACTCCCGCTCTGCGAAGTCTCCCTGCGAGATTATCGTCCTCATTGAGCTTGTTTAGAGCAGCTGCGATTGTTAGAGGGTGCTTATCATTTAAAAGTAAACCTCCTTGCCCGACGGTTTCACCCACAGCAGTTGAGTTGTATGCGATGACGGGAAGTTGGTGGTGCATGGCTTCGACGACAGGAACGCAGAACCCTTCGTGATCTGAAACGCAAAGAAAAATATCAGTGCCTTGGTAGAACGCTACTAATTGTTCTTGGGTTACGGATCCGTGAAAAGTCACGTGGTCAGCCATATCTGCGTGCGCAACGACCGCGTCTACCATTTTTCGGTAATTTGGTGGCCCATCAGTTCCCACAATGTGGAGATGCGCATCATTTTGGTATACGTCGCGAAACGTGCGAACTGCGGCTATCAAATCATGATGAGCTTTGTTAGGTGCTATTCGGCCAACGAACAGTATTTGTAGACCTGATTTTTTCTTATTTATAGATTTTAAAATTGAAGCATCTGGATTGGCTGAAGCCACGTCAAAAAGCACTGGAATCGTTGTCGTAGAGTTGTAGCCGAGGGAATCTAGTTCTGATCTGTTGAAATCTGAATCACAAATTGCGTGCTCACAGATGCTCGCAAGCCTCCTCATTTGGTCACGTCCCAGCTCTACTTCTGCTTCGAGTAGGCCGTCCCATTTTCCGATAAATTCAACAGGGGTTATGTTGTGATAATTAATAAATTTACGTCCGCCATGTTGCGCCCACCGATCGGCTATTGGGCTTCCGATAGAGAACTGGTAGACGAGCGCATCAGCGTCTGCTGGTAATTGGTCAATGTAAAAAGTTTCGCTAATGAGGTCTGGATGCCTAAACATGGAAAATATGTCACTGTCGTATCCGGCCGCCCTAAGAAGGGAACGGACGAAAAGAGTATGGTTTCCGACCGCATCGCGAGGCGAGATTGTAGGAACTAGCTGATGGACTGAAATGGTCACTTTAGGATTGCCGTAACTGCAGCACTTGATTGATCTGAGGCTTTGCAGACCTCAATATTTTCTGCGTGCTCACGTTTGAGTAAATGAACCCAGGTTTCTGGATGCAGCGGACGGCCATCGAGAAGATCTGCGCCTACAGGTCCTAAGAGTTCTTCCCAGTATTTGGGTAGCGTAATGATGATTACGATTCGAGCACCAGGTGCACACTTGTTGAGGGCTTTTCGAAGCGTGCGAAGTTGTTCGTTGAGGCTCAGCCGATCTGTCATACCTGTGAGGATGAGTCCAGCGAGAGACTGATCTGGTAACACGTTGAGGTGATCCGTGGCTGATTCGTATCTGAGTTCGAGGTCGTCATTTCCGGGAATTACTGCTGGCCCTACGCCGTAAGCTGATTGCCCAGGGTTTTGCAATGAGCGAAGCAGATCCAGATCAACTGAATCGGTCATCAATATTCTGCCGGTGACTGAGGACATGGTCGTTACTATTTCTGCACTTAGATCTTCAGTGAGTTTGCCCCCAGAAAGGCCGGCTAAAAGCTCTTCACGCTCGATGGTGTTTACATCAAGGGAATCTTCGAGAGCAGTTAAGCGGCGGCTAAGTTGTTTTAGAGATGCATCTAGGAGCCGCAATGGCCGGGTGATGTGGATACCTAAAACGGTGATTTGTTGCGTGATATGTCTATGGTAAAAATATGTCAGTCGCCTTACAGAATATTTAACTTTACGACCTAGACGAGATCGACTATCGATGGGGACCACCGGGTCCACGTAGGAAGCAAGTTCGATGCCTCGAATAGACTCTTCTATCCCTTGCTGACTGGCTGAATCTGGAAGCCATCGTCGGAATTCTTCGTCGAGAGTGCGAAGTAGGGCACGCGGGTACTCGCCACTAGTAGCTCTAATTTGTGCTTCATTTTCTATTTCAGCGACCACCGACGCAAAGAAGTCTGCATCGCTTTGGGGTTCGGTCATTTTTTGGCCCCTCCAGAGGCCTGATGCACTAGACGTTCAACAATTCGCTAGCGTACCCAATCAATGCGGGTTGCTCTTGACGCTACGCCACTGATTGGGATTAGAACGGGAATAGGTACATTTGTCGATGAGATAGTTCGAGGGCTCAATTCTTCGGTCATTGATGAAGATCCTATAAACGTAATCGAATACACGCTAAGTGTAGGAGCGCGATGGCGTGGTGAAACTCGTGGAGTTTGGGTTCCGATTCCAGCTGGGCAAGCTCCGACCTTATGGCGAAGAACGAAACGCCCTTTGATTGAAAAATTCACGGGAAATATTGATCTGGTGCATGGAACGAACTATTTAGTTCCACCGTCGAAGGCACCCCGATTGGTAACAGTTCATGATCTTTCTTTTGTGCATGACCCGGTGGCGGCTCCAGCACCAGTGGCGCGATTTGATAGAGCAGTAGCCGACGCTGTTCAAAGCGGTGCCACTATCCATGCGCTTTCCAGCTATGTAGCAGAAGAAATAGCTCAGAGGTACGGAGCGGAAAAAATAGTCGTCGTGTGTCCTGGAGTTCATATTAAAAGCGTTCAGATATCTGAGAAAGATAATGCCAAAGATTTTATTTTAGCGCTCGGAGCGACAGTTCATCGAAAACGTATCCCTACTTTGGTGCAAGCTTTCGAGCGAGTTTGTGAAGAGCTTAAAGAAATCGAGCTCTACATCGTCGGGCCTCCTGGCGATGATGAAGGAGCTGTCAAGGCTGCAATTAAAAAACTTCCGCTGTCAGCGCAGAAGCGAGTTCTGCGAATTGGCCGTGTAGACGACCTAGAGCGTGACCGCCTTCTCGCAGATGCGTCGCTTTTAGCTCACCCGAGCGAGTACGAAGGCTTTGGTCTGCCCGTGATAGAGGCAATGGCGGCGCGAACACCGGTGATTACAACCACCGGTGGTTCACTCGCTGAAGTAGCTGCTGATGCCGCTGTTCTAGTAGAACCAGGAGATATTCACGAGCTGGCCACTGGAATACTGCATATTCTGTCTTCGCCAGAGACTAGGAAGACTCTTATCGAAAAGGGTCAGATAAGAGCAGCGGAGTTTTCTTGGGAGTCAACAACTAGAGGTCTAATTAATGTCTATAAAGACTTAGCTACATAAAATTTATACCTAAAGAGTGACCGGAATCGTAAGGGTGCGCCAACAAAGTACCAAGTGGCCATAGGATGCGACAGACGACTAACTTTAAGAACGCGGAGAACGCAAAGTGCGAACTGCCCTTATCACAGGTATTACTGGTCAGGATGGTCAGTATCTAGCGGAAGTCCTTCATGACGAGGGATACAAGATTTATGGCCTAATGAAAGGTCAGAGAAACCCGAGAGCAGAATTGATCAGCTCTCAATTCCCATATGTGGAGTTGGTTGAAGGTGATCTCCAAGATCTTTCATCTCTGATAGCGGTTCTCGAATACACGCAGCCAGATGAAGTTTACAACCTTGGCGCTATTTCATTTGTGGCACTTTCGTTTAAGCAAGCTGAATTGACAGCCAACATCACTGGGCTTGGTGTGCTGAGACTTCTTGAGGCTATTCGACTAGTTGGCGGCCAAAACAATCCGATTCGC